>WBZO01000398.1_pt1 | contig 95962 bp, 93 predicted proteins | sample 5204261 | NCBI WGS metagenome assembly WBZO01 (sample SAMN12412400, study PRJNA552823) | activated sludge metagenome | isolation source: activated sludge from anammox sidestream of wastewater treatment plant... | place: USA: North Carolina | collected 2017-09 | reverse complement strand
GGGGATCGACCGCATCGCCATGCTCAAATACGGCATGCCGGACCTGCGTCCCTTCTTCGAGGCGGACGTGCGCTGGCTGTCGCATTACGGCTTCCGGCCGCTCGATTTCCCGACGCTGGCGGGAGGGTTGAGCTCATGAAATTCACCCTCTCCTGGCTGAAGGATCATCTGGACACCGACGCGTCGGTCGCCGAGATCGCCGACAAGCTCACCATGATCGGGCTCGAGGTGGAGGCGCTCGAGGACAAGGGCAAGCAGCTCGCGCCCTTCGTCATCGCCAAAGTGCTCGACGCCAAGCAGCATCCCAATGCCGACCGCCTGCGCGTGTGCATGGTCGATACCGGCGACGGCAAGCCGGTGCAGGTCGTCTGCGGCGCGCCCAATGCCCGTACCGGCATGATCGGAGTGTTCTCGCCGCCCGGCAGCTACATCCCCGGCAAGGACATCACGCTCGGCGTCGGCACGATCCGCGGCGTGGAAAGCCGCGGCATGCTGGTCTCCGAGGCGGAGCTGAAAATCTCCGACGACCACGAAGGCATCATCGAATTGCCGGCCGACGCCCCGCTCGGCGCGCCGTACGCCAAATATGCCGGCCTCGACGACGCGGTGATCGAGATCAACCTGACGCCGAACCGTCCCGACTGCACCGGCGTCAACGGCATCGCGCGCGATCTCGGCGCGACCGAGATCGGCAAGTACAAGGAAAACACGCCCAAGCCAGTCAAGGGCACCTTCCCCTGCCCGGTGACGGTGACGCTCGATTTCGGATCGACGCCCTCGCTGTGCCCGGCCTTCGCGCTGCGCCTCGTCAAGGGCGTCAGGAACGGCCCCTCGCCCGACTGGCTGCAGAAGCGCCTGCGCGCCATCGGCCTGCGGCCGATCAATGCGCTGGTCGACATCACGAACTTCATGACCTACGACCGCGGCCGCCCGCTGCACGTGTTCGACGCCGCCAAGGTGCGCGGCAATCTCACCGTACGCCGCGCCAAGAAGGGCGAAAGCCTGCTCGCGCTCGACGGCAAGACCTATACGCTCGACGAGACGATCTGCGTGATCGCCGACGACAAGGGCGTGGAATCGCTCGCCGGCATCATGGGCGGCGAGGAAAGCGGCTGCTCGGAAGCCACCACCGACGTGCTGATCGAATCGGCCTTGTGGGACCCGCTCAATGTCGCGCAGACCGGCCGCAAGCTCGGCATCAATTCCGACGCGCGCTACCGCTTCGAGCGCGGCGTCGATCCGGCCTTCACCGTGCCCGGCCTCGATCTCGCGACGCAGATGGTGATCGAGCTGTGCGGCGGCACGGCCTCGGAAGCCGTCGTCGCGGGCGACGTGCGCGGCCCGGACAAGATCGTCGATTTTCCGATCGACGAGACAAGTCGTCTGTCCGGCCTCGACATCCCGCAGGCCGAGATGAAGCGCATCCTCGCGCATCTGGGATTCTTCGTCGCCGGCTCCGGCAAGTCGGTGAAAGTCGCGGTGCCGTCGTGGCGCCCGGACGTCGAAGGCAAGGCCGACATCGTCGAGGAGATCGTGCGCATCGCCGGCGTCGATCGCGTGCCGGCCGCCGAATTCCCGCGCGGCGAAGCGCCCCGCAAGCCGGTGCTGACCGTAGCCCAACTGCGCACGCGCAAGGCCAAGCGCGCGCTCGCCGGCCGCGGCCTGGTCGAGGCCGTGACCTGGTCGTTCATCGCCAAACCGCATGCCGAACTGTTCGGCGGCGGCGAGGCTGCGCTCGCGCTCGCCAATCCGATTGCCTCCGATCTGTCGGACATGCGGCCGAGCCTGCTTCCCGGCCTGATCGCGTCGGCACAGCGCAACGCCGATCGCGGCTTCCCCGATTCCGGGCTGTTCGAAGTCGGCCAGATTTTCCGCGGCGATGCGCCCGCCGACCAGTTCACCGCCGCCTCCGGCGTGCGGCGCGGGCTCTCCAGCGCGGCCGGCATCGGCCGCCACTGGTCGAACGGCGCAAAGCCCGCCGACGTCTTCGACGTGAAGGCCGATGCGCTCACCGCGCTCGCGGCGGCCGGCGCGCCGGCGCAGGCGCTGCAGATCGTGCCGGGCGGACCCGCCTGGTTCCATCCCGGCCGCTCGGCCACGATCCAGATCGGCCCGCAGAATGTTCTCGGCCATTTCGGCGAGCTGCATCCGCGCACGCTGCAGGCGCTCGATGTCGAAGGCCCGCTGGTCGCCTTCGAGACGATCCTGGAGCGCATCCCCGAGCCGAAGGCGCGCGCGACGCGCACCAAGCCGCTGCTCGATCTGTCGCCGTTCCAGCCGGTGACGCGCGATTTCGCGTTCCTCGTCGGCCGCGCCGTCAAGGCCGCCGACATCGTGCGCGCCGCGCAGAATGTCGACAGGAAGCTGATCACCGGCGTCGCGATCTTCGACGTCTATGAGGGCAAGGGCATCGATCCCGACAAGAAGTCGGTCGCGATCGCGGTGACGATCCAGCCGCGCGAAAAGACGCTGACCGATGCGGAGATCGATGCGCTGTCGGCGAAGATCGTCGCCGAGGTCGCCAAGCGCACCGGCGGCGAACTGCGCGCCTGAGCGCGCGTCTTTACGCCTTCGCCTCCGCTCTCAGCGGCGTCGCGGTTGACGCCGCTCGGCCGGCTGCGGTTGCGGCTTGGGGCCGATCCCGAACAGGCGCAGCGCCGCGGCGGCGGCACGCTCCCCGGATTCCCAGGCGCCGGCGACCGTGCCCCATTGCGTCTCGTGCACGGCTTCGCCCGCAAAGAAGACGCGGTCGCGATGGGGCTCCATCAGGATGCGGCGGGAGCCCTGCGCGCCGACAGCGGCGGTGGCGAATGCGCCCATGATCCAGGGATCGCCGCTCCATTGCGTGACATGGCTGCGGCGAAGGCGGCTGCCGACATCGACGCCGTAAAGACCCGACAGCCAGCTCACCGCGAACTCGGTCATCGCGCGCGGACCGCGCGCGGACAGCGTGCGTCCGAAGCGGCCGCCGACGTCCACGTAGCACAGCTCGCTGCCATTGACGTTGGCGAGCAGCGCCGCGGTCCGCTCGTCCTCGGCGCGCTCCATCACCAGATCGTCGCGCTGCAGATCGAGCGGATTGCCCGGCAGCTCCAGAATGATGCGCTCGTAATGGCCGGGCGAGAGCCTGACGAGAGCGTCGGCCTGGCGCTTGGGCAGTTCGGGCGCGAATTTGATCTTGCCGCTCGCCAGCACGCCGGTCGATGCGGTCACGATCGCCGCCCGCGCCGTCAGCCGGCCCCTTGCGGTGGCGATGTCCACGTTCGAACGCCCAAAGGCGTTGATCTCGGTGACGGCGGCCGCGCGCTCGAGCGGGATGTTCGTCGCCAGCTTCTCGACCAGCGCGCCGAGCCCCTGACGGCAGAAGGCGTCGATATTGCGCGAGACGGATTTGGCCAAGTCCGCCGCCGACATCTCGACGAGATCGCGGCTGCAACTGAACGGACCCATGTAAAACTCGATCGCCGGCCGCAGGATGCCGAGATCCTTCGGCAGCGCCTGCGCGCAGGACAGGTCGGCCTTGCCGGCCGCCGCATCGGTGATGGCGCGATCGCAGCGCACGAGCGCGGCGAGGAAATCCTCAAGCTCGCCCTCGCGGGCATTGCGCCGCCCGATGCGCAGGCGCTGGCCGCGCGACGCCGGATAGACATCCATCCCGTGCGCCGGCCCGAGCCGCGCCACCGGATTGTTATCGACGTTGTAGAACCAGCACGCGCCGAAATCGCAGGGCACGCCGAACGCCGCAATATCGGTCCGGCAACGCCCGCCGATGCGCTCCGCCGCTTCCAGCACGACGACGCTGCGGCCCGCGGCAACGATGCGGCGCGCCGCCGCGATCCCGGCCGCACCCGCGCCCACCACCGCGACATCCACCGTGGCCGGCAAAGCGCGCGCGAACGAGGGAGACAACGCGGCGCCGACCGTCGCGCCGATAAACGAACGTCGGGTCAGTGATGTCATGGTTTCCAGATCGTTGCCGGTCCCGTCCTGATAGCGCGAAAAGCGGGGGTCCGGCAAACCTTATGGCTAACGATGCGTCGCCGCGCACGCGGCAGCATGAACCAAATTGCAAGGGCTTCCGGCCTAGTTTGACCGACAGGAAGGCATGCGCAGAAAGTGTATGTGCGGGGCATTGCGAGACGATGAGCATCGCGCTCGACGGCCTGGGGCACCTGATCGCCCGCTATCTCGAACGGCCGGTGGACGGTTACGAGCCATTCACGCCGAGCGACCCCGAGGCCTTGCGCGCCACGCTGAAGCCGGGCGACGTGCTGCTCGTCGAAGGCAACAGCCATATCTCCGGCGTCATCAAGTACCTCACGCAATCGACCTGGTCGCACGCTGCGCTCTATGTCGGGCGCATCGGCGATCGCGAAACCGCCGGCGGCGAGCCGCTCACGCTGGTCGAGGCCAATCTCGGCGAGGGCGTCGTCGCGGCTCCGCTGTCGAAATACGGGCGCTTCCATACCCGCATCTGCCGTCCGATCGGGCTGAGCGAGGAGGATTGCGCGCGCGTATGCGCCTTCGCCGCCGAGCGCATCGGCTTCGACTACGACCTGAAGAACATCATCGACCTGATGCGCTACCTGTTTCCGCTGCCGGTGCCGCAGCGCTGGCGCCGGCGCATGATCGCCATGGGCTCGGGCGATCCGACGCGGATCATCTGCTCGGCCCTGATTGCGCAGGCGTTCGAGCTGGTGCGCTATCCGATCCTGCCCAAGATCACGCGGCTCGACAGCGAGGCGGCGCGCGAGGAAATCCTCGAAATCCGCCACTCCTCGCTCTATGCGCCGCGCGACTTCGACATCTCGCCCTATTTCGAGGTCGTCAAGCCGACCATCTCGAACGGCTTCGATTACCGGCGCGTGCAATGGGCCGATCTGGCGCCGGCCGCACGCAGCGAAGACGGCGCGCTCCCCTTGATCGAGGATGCCGCGCCGCTCGACCCGGGTCACGCTGCCGGCCCGGTCGGGGCGCGCCAGGGCGCCTGATTTTGCCCGGCGCTCTTGCCGGCGCTCTTGCCGGCCCCTTTGCCGGCCCCCTTGCCGCCGCGTCCCGCGCTGACTAACTCTGCCGTTTTGAGGCGGAGGCCGTCCCCATGTTCGACGCCGCAACCAAGGCGCTGCAACAGATGTTCGCCCCGGGCTTCCGCTCGGTGCTGATCAAGTCCGTACTGCTTGCACTGGTCATGATCGTGATCATCGGGGTGGGCCTGCATCGCGGCCTGTCCTGGCTCACCGAAAGCGGCTCGGACTATGCCGAGACGACGTTCGGCCCCGGCAGCGCCGGTCCGCTCGCCGTCATGGTCTGGCTGGTGTCGGTGGCGACGAGCCTCGGCATCATCGCCGGCGGCGTCTTCCTGATGCCCGCGGTCACCGCCTTCGTCGGCAGCTTCTTCGTCGACGAGATCGCCGAGCAGGTCGAGCAGACCCATTATCCGGCCGACCCCGCCGGCAAGGCGCTGCCGATCGTGCGCGCCACCGCCGAGGGCCTGAAGACCGCGCTCGTCTCGGTCGGCGTGTATCTCGTGGCATTGCCGTTCGTCTTCTTCGCCGGACTCGGGCTGCTCATCCTGTTCTTTGCCAGCGCCTGGCTGCTCAGCCGCGAATATTTCGAGCTCGCCGCGATGCGCTTCCGGCCGCCGGCCGAGGCCAAGGCTTTCCGCAAGGCCAACCAGAGCACGGTGTTCACGGCCGGCCTCCTGATCGCGGCCTTCGTGTCGATCCCGGTGCTCAACCTCGCGACGCCGCTGTTTGCGATGGCGCTGATGGTGCACATGCACAAGCGCCTGTCGGGACGCCGGCCCTCCGATATCGCGCCGCGCGCGGCGGCGTAGCCCTCCGCAAGGGAAAGGGAGCATTCAGCGTTCGCGGCGCGGATGGCGTCAGGCGGCGACCGTCTTTCCCGGCCACCGGCACAGGTCGGCGATGATGCATCGCTCGCACAGAGGCTTGCGGGCGAGGCAGGTATAGCGGCCGTGCAGGATCAGCCAGTGATGCGCGTGCAGGCGATAGCGGTCGGGGATCACCTGGCCGAGCCGCGTCTCGACCTCGAGCGGCGTCTTTCCGGGCGCAAGGCCGGTGCGGTTGCCGACGCGAAAGACATGGGTGTCGACCGCGATGGTCGGCTCGCCGAAGGCGATGTTGAGCACGACGTTTGCCGTCTTGCGGCCGACGCCGGGCAATGATTCCAGCGCCTCGTGTATGCGCGGCACCACGCCGCCATGCTCGGCGATCAGCTTCTGCGACAGCGCAATGACGTTCCTCGCCTTGGTGCGGAATAGGCCGATGGTCTTGATCAGGTCGCGCACCTTCTCTTCGCCGAGCCGCACCATCTTTTCCGGCGTGTCGGCGGCCGCGAACAAAGCGGGCGTCGCCTTGTTCACGCCGGCGTCGGTCGCCTGGGCGGAAAGCACGACCGCGACCAGGAGGGTGAAAGGGTTGATGTGCTCAAGCTCGCCCCTGGGGGTCGGGTTAGCCGCATGGAAGCGGCGGAACACTTCCTCGATCTCGTTCGGGCGCAGCGGCGGGGTCGCCCCGTACGCGGCCTTATTGCCCGCGCCGGCGCGCGCCTTGCGCAAAGGCTTGCTTTTTTTTCCCGCTTTACGCCGCGCCGAGGTCGTCTTTCTGCTCATTTGTCCCCTATATTCGCCGCGATGACCGCCGACAACGCCCCGAATTCCGATCCACCCCTGTTTTGCGCGAAAATCACGCCGCATCGTTCGCTCGGGCGAACCGGCTTTATCGCCGTCATGACGGTCGTCGGCATCGTCAGCTTCATTTCGGGAATGGTTTTCCTGATGGCCGGCGCCTGGCCGGTGTTCGGCTTTTTCGGGCTGGACGCCGCGCTGATCTACTGGGCGTTCCGGGTCAATTACCGCACGGCCGCCGCGAGCGAGATCGTCACGGTGACCGCCTCCGAACTCACCGTACACCGCATCAGCCACCGCGGCGAGGAGGTGGTCATGACCTTCAACCCGCTCTGGGTGCGGCTCGAAAAGAAGATCGATCCGGATTACGGTCTCGTGACGCTCTCCCTCGTCTCGCGCGGGCGCCGTTATCCGATCGCGGGTTTCCTCAGCCCGCGGGAGAAGGAAGGCTTCTCAAACGCGCTCCAGGCCGCGCTGCACGAGGCGCATCGCGGCCCCACGCGCACGGCCCTCGCCTGAGGCCGGCCAGAAATCGGGTGGCCGGCGGACCTCTCCGCGCATAGATCGAGGCGGCAATGGAGAACCGTCCCATGCTATCGCCCGACCGCATTCAGACTTCCGCGCCCGAGCCCCTGCAGGCGGCAGCCGACTATGCCGTCGTGCGCAGTGCCATCGAATTCATCTCGGAGCATTGGCGCGCGCAACCCGACGTCGCCGAGATCGCCGCCGCCGCCGGCGTCAGCGAGACCGACCTGCACCACCTGTTCCGGCGCTGGGCCGGCCTCACCCCGAAAGCTTTCGTCCAGGCGCTGACGCTCGACCATGCGCGGCGCATCCTGCGCGAATCCGCAAGCGTGCTCGACACCGCCTACGAGGTCGGCCTGTCGGGGCCGGGACGGCTGCACGACCTGTTCGTCACCCACGAGGCGATGTCGCCGGGCGAATGGAAGTCCGGCGGCGAAGGACTGACCGTGCGCTACGGCTTTCATCCCTCGCCGTTCGGCGCGGCGCTGGTGATGGTGACCGAGCGCGGGCTCGCCGGCCTCGCCTTCAACGACCCCGGCGACGAACAGGCCTCGCTCGACGACATGACGAGCCGCTGGCCGCGCGCGCGCCATATCGAGGACACGGCCGCGACGGCACCCGTCGCCCGGCGCATTTTCGATTCGACGCAATGGCGCGCGGACCGGCCGCTGCGCATCGTGCTGATCGGCACCGATTTCCAGGTGCGGGTCTGGGAGACGCTGCTGAAGGTCCCGATGGGCCGCACGGTGACCTATTCGGACATCGCCGCGAAAGTCTGCACGCCGGCGGCCTCGCGCGCGGTCGGCGCCGCGGTCGGACGCAATCCGATCTCCTTCGTCGTGCCCTGCCATCGCGTCGTCGGCAAGTCCGGCGCGATCACCGGCTATCACTGGGGCATTACGCGAAAGCGCGCGATGCTCGGCTGGGAAGCCGGCCGCGCGAACTGAGCGTTTCGGGGCGCGAACGCGATCCGCGTCGTCAGGCCGCCAGATCGAGCTTGGAGGCCACCGTCGCGTCGGCATTGAGCCGGTAGATGATCGGCACGCCGGTCGGGATTTCGCGCTTGAGGATGCCCTCGGGGGAAAGCCGCTCCAGCACCATGACCAGCGCGCGCAGGGAATTGCCGTGCGCGGCGATGATCGTGCGCTGGCCGCGCAGCACGCAGGGCAGGATCTCCTGCACATAATAGGGCAGGGTGCGCGCCAGCGTGTCGCGCAGGCTCTCGCCGCCGGGCGGCGCGATGTCATAGGAGCGGCGCCAGATATGCACCTGCTCATCGCCCCATTTCCGGCGCGCGTCGTCCTTGTTCAGGCCCGACAGATCGCCGTAATCGCGCTCGTTCAGCGCCTGATCCCGGGTGACCGGAATTCCGCTCTGGTCCATCTCGGCGAGCAGCAGATCGAGGGTGCGCTGGGCGCGCTTGAGCGCGGACGTGAACGCGACGTCGAACGTCAGTCCCTGCGCCCTGAGCTTGCGGCCGGCCTCTTTCGCTTCCGCGACGCCCTGCTCGGTCAGGTCGACGTCGCGCCAGCCGGTGAAAAGGTTCTTCAGGTTCCATTCGCTCTGGCCGTGACGCACGAGCACGAGAAGGCGATCGGACATTGGCGTTCCTTTCATCCCGTCTTGGCCGGGCATCAGCCGTCGAAGACGACGTCGTTGACGCCTTATGCCCAGCCATCCATCTTCAAAAGACGATGGACCCGCGGATCAAGCCCGTGGGCGATCGTCGCTAAAAATCCTTCAGGCCCAGCACATCCGCCATCGTATAGAGGCCGGGCTTCTGTCCGCGCGCCCACAGCGCCGCCTTGAGCGCGCCGCGCGCGAAAATCATGCGGTCCTCCGCCTTGTGCGCAAGCTCGATACGCTCGGCGGGGCCGGCAAAGATCACGTTATGCTCGCCCACCACCGAGCCGCCGCGCAACGTGGCAAAGCCGATGTCGCCGGCCTTGCGCGCGCCGGTATGGCCCTGCCGCGCCATGACGCTGCGCTCGTCGAGATCGATGCCGCGGCCTTCGGCCGCCGCCCGGCCGAGCAGCAATGCGGTGCCGGAGGGCGCGTCGATCTTCCTGTTGTGGTGCATCTCGAGCACCTCGATGTCGAAGCTGTCGTCGAGCGTGCGCGCCACGCGCTTGACGAGCGCGGCCAGCAGATTGACGCCGAGACTCATGTTGCCCGACTTCACGATCGCCGCGCCCGCGGCCGCCGCCGCAATCGCCTTCTCGTCGTCGGGCGAGAAGCCGGTCGTGCCGATCACGTGCACGAGATGCGCCTGCGCCGCCTTGCGCGCCAGATCGACGGTCGCGGCGGGAATCGTGAAATCGATGATGCCGTCGGCCTGCGCGAGCGCGGCCGCGGCGTCGGCGGTGAGCGCAATGCCGTTGCGGCCGATGCCGGCCAATTCGCCGCTGTCCTGGCCGAGCAGCGCAGAACCGGCCTGTTCGAGCGCACCCGAAACCACAAGCCCTTTCGTCTCCGCCACCGCCCTGACCAGCGTGCGCCCCATGCGCCCGCCGGCGCCGGCAATGACCAACCGCATGTCGGACATGTCTGGATTCTCCGTCGGTCGCAGGATCGGCCGCCAAAATCAGTCGCCAGGATCAGCGGCCAGGATCAGCGGCTTTGCCGGCACGATCAGGGCTGCGGACCGTCATAGCCCTCGATAATGACCAGGTCGGCAACCGAATGGGGCGCGCGCACCTTGATGTTTTCCTGATATTCCGGCGAGCGATAGCAGGCCATGGCGGATTCGTAATCGGGAAATTCGATCACGACGTTGCGCGACCGGCTGCTGCCCTCCACCGCCTCGAACCTGCCCGCCCGCACGATGAAACGGCCGCCGAATTTCCTGAAAATCGCAGGGTTCGCCGCCGCATAGGCCTTGTAGCCCTCCTCGCTGTTCACATCGACACGCGCAATCCAGTAAGCCTTGGGCATCGCTGCTTCCTCTATGCGTTTCAATCGGTTTCGGCGGCGCGGATTTCGGCCACGATCGCTTCGGCCACCGCTTTCGGATCGGGCGATTCGGTGATCGGACGGCCGACCACGAGATGATCGGCGCCGGCGTGGATCGCCGCCAGAGGCGTCATGATGCGCTTCTGGTCACCGGTCGCGGCCCCCGCGGGCCGGATGCCCGGCGTCACCAGCAGGCGTTCGGGCCCGATGACCTCGCGCAGCATCGCCGCCTCTTCCGCCGAGCAGACGAGCCCGTCGATGCCCAGATCGCGCGCCTGGCCGGCCTTGCGGCGCACCTGCTCGACAAGCGTGCCGGCATAACCGGCCGCCGTCACGTCATCGTCGTTGTAGGAGGTCAGGATGGTGACGGCGATAATCTTGAGCGGCGAGCCGCGCCGCGCTTCGAGCGCGGCGCTCATGGTCTGCGGATAGGCGTGCACGGTGAGAAAGGTGACGCCAAGCTTCACGACGCTTTCCACGCCCTTGCCGACCGTATTGCCGATATCGTGCAGCTTGAGATCGAGAAACACCTTGCGGCCCGACCGCACGAGCTCCTGCGCAAATCCGAGCCCGCCGGCATAGGCGAGCTGATAGCCGATCTTGTAGAAGCAGGCGGCATCGCCGACGCGCGCGACCAGCCGCTCGGCCTCCGACACGGAGGGCACATCGAGGGCGACGATGAGGCGCTCGCGCGCGGGCGGCTTCATGGGGCGCTCCATGGCATGATCTGCCGCGCGCTCTCGATCAGCCGGCGCACGACGGCATTGAGCTGGCTTGCCGTGCGCTCATCCTTGAGATGGCCGGTGTCGTCGAACGCGTCGGCGGCGCGGACGACCGCGATCTGTTCGGGAATGACGAGCGCGCCGCAGCCAAGCTCGAGAATCTGGCGCAGCGCCATCAGCGAGCGCATGGCGCCGAACTGGCCGTTCGACGCGCCGCCGAGCGCGAATACGCGGTTCCTGTAGGCGGCGAGCGCCACTTCGCGACCTTCGTGAACGCGCGAGACCCAATCGACGGCATTCTTCAGGAGCGGGGTCACCGAGGCGTTGTATTCTGGGCTGGCGATGAAGACGCCGTGATGGGCCATCATCATCTGCTTGAGCTTGACCGCATGCTCCGGCTGGCCGGATTTCGCTTCCAGATCGGCGTCGTAGAGCGGCATCGGATAATCGGCGAGCGAGATGCGCGTCACTTCCGCGCCGGCCAGAGCCAACTCCTTGGCGGCAAGCGCCGCCAGCGCGGCATTGAAGGAGCCGGTGCGGAGCGAGCCTGCAAAGACGAGAATGCGCGGAACGGGCATGAGGCGGTCTCGGATGGACCGCCTTCCCTAGCACACAATGCGCGCCGTCACGCCCGGCGATAGACCCAGACCCGGGCGGGCGGGAAATTCAGCCAGATGCGGTCCGAGACTTCGGTCTCGACGCGCGCAAGGCCTTTCGGGATGGGCGGCGTCGTCATCGAATAGGTGAACTGGATGAAGGGCGCATCCGGCTGCAGCAGGCTAAAGACGTCGCTGATCAGGCGCAGGCGGGTGCGCAGCGGCTTGGTCAGGAGCGGCAGGCCCGAGACCACCGCCGAGGCCGGCTCGCGCAACAGATTTTCCAGAAGCGGCTTGAGGCGATAGGCGTCGCCCTGAACCACGGTGGCGTCCGGATAGCGGGTGCGCAGCAGCCGGCAGAAGGTGGGATTGAACTCCACCAGCACCAGACGCCTGGGGTCCACTCCGCGCTCGACCAGCGCCTCGGTGACCGGCCCGGTGCCCGGTCCGAGTTCGACGACGGGTCCCGGCGCGGCGATGTCGACATAGGAGGCCATGGTCCGGGCCAGGATGCGACCCGAAGGCGTGACCGCCCCCGTCGCCAGCGGCTTCTCGATCCATGAACGGATGAAGCGCACCTCGTCGTCGAGACGGAGGCCCTTCTTTTCGGCAACGGTGGGATGGAGACGCATATGCGCGGCAGCTTACGTGAAGCTTGTATGACTAATCCAAGGGATAATCGGTATATCCCCTCTGCAAGGGGGTCAAGCAGCCCGGGTGCATAGGTCAGGTTGCCTTGCTGCCCAGGCCGTCCAGCAACTCCTTGACGCGGGTGAAGAATCCCACCGACTCCGGCTGGGTTTCTCGGGACGACAGTTTCTCGAATTCCTGCAGCAGTTCCCGCTGCTTCTTGGTCAGATTCTGCGGAGTTTCGACCACCACCTGCACGTACATGTCGCCGCTCTGCTTGGAACGGAGCACCGGCATACCTTTGCTCTGAAGCCGGAAGCGGCGGCCGGACTGGGTGCCGGCAGGAATCTTCACCCGGCTCTTGGCGCCGTCGATCGAGGGCACCTCGAACTCGCCGCCGAGCGCGGCCTGCACCATGGACACCGGCACGCGGCAATGCAGGTCGGCGCCGTCGCGCTGATACAGCGGATGGGATTCGATGGAGAGGAAGATGTAGAGATCGCCGGCCGGCCCGCCGCGCAGACCCGCCTCGCCCTCGCCGGCGAGCCGGATGCGGGTGCCGTCCTCCACGCCGGCGGGAATGTTCACCGACAGCGTGCGCTCGCGCGTCACGCGGCCGGAGCCCGCGCAGGACTTGCAGGGGTCCTCGATCACCTGGCCGCGGCCGTGACAGGCCGGACAGGTGCGCTCAAGCGTGAAGAAACCCTGGGCATGGCGCACGCGGCCGGCGCCGCCGCAGGTCGCGCAGGCTTTCGGCTTGGTGCCGGGCTTGGCGCCGGTGCCCGAGCAGACTTCGCAGGTCACCGAGGTCGGGATGCGGATCTCCGCAGCCTTGCCGCGATAGGCGTCTTCGAGCGTGATTTCCATATTGTAGCGCAGGTCGGCCCCGCGCTCGCGTCCCGAGCGCGCCGTGCCGCGCGCGCCGGCCATGCCGAACACGCCTTCGAAAATATCGGCGAACGCGGACGCGAAATCCGAACCGAAGCCGTGCGCGCCAGCTCCGCCGCCGCCATTCTCGAAAGCCGCGTGACCGAACCGGTCATAGGCCGCGCGCTTGTCGCCGTCCTTGAGGACGTCATAGGCTTCGTTGATTTCCTTGAACTTGTGCTCGCTGTCCTTGTCGCCGGGATTGCGGTCGGGATGCCACTGCATCGCAAGCTTGCGATAGGCAGTCTTCAACTCGCCGTCCGTCACGGTCCGCGACACGCCGAGCGTTTCGTAATAGCAGCGCTTGGACATACGTTACATGCCTTGAACGAAAAAGCATGCAGCGCCCGCAGCCTGTCCCCTCCCCCGCTTGCGGGGGAGGGTGAGGGAGGGGGTTGAATTGTGTGTCGCGAGAGTCTGCAAGAGCCCCCTCCCGACCGCTTCGCGGTCGACCTCCCCCGCTTGCGGGGGAGGTGAAATTTAATGTTAAGCCGACTTCTTCTTGTCGTCGTCGACTTCGGTGAACTCCGCGTCGACGACATCGTCGTCCTTCTTGCCGCCGGCGTCGCCGGGGCCGCTGCCGCCGCCTTCCTGGCTCTGCTTGTACATCGCCTCGCCGAGCTTCATCGACGCCTGCGCCAACGTGTTGGTCTTGGCCTGGATCGCGGTCGCGACGTCACCCTTGAGCGCTTCTTTCAGGTCGGCGAGCGCGTTCTCGATCGCCTTGCGGTCGGCCTCGCCGACCTTGGAGCCGTGCTCGGAGAGCGCCTTCTCGGTCGAATGCACGAGGGCCTCGGCGTGGTTCTTGGCTTCCACCTCGGCCTTGCGCTTCTTGTCCTCTTCGGCGTGCGACTCGGCGTCCTTGACCATCTTCTCGATATCGGCTTCGGACAGGCCGCCGGATGCCTGGATGCGGATCTGCTGCTCCTTGCCGGTGCCTTTGTCCTTCGCCGACACGTTAACGATGCCGTTGGCGTCGATGTCGAACGTGACCTCGATCTGCGGCACGCCGCGCGGCGCCGGCGGGATGCCGACAAGGTCGAACTGGCCGAGCAGCTTGTTGTCGGCTGCCATCTCGCGCTCGCCCTGGAAGACGCGGATGGTCACGGCGTTCTGGTTGTCGTCGGCCGTGGAGAACACCTGCGACTTCTTGGTCGGGATCGTGGTGTTGCGGTCGATCAGGCGGGTGAACACGCCGCCGAGCGTCTCGATGCCGAGCGAGAGCGGGGTCACGTCGAGCAAGAGCACGTCCTTGACGTCACCCTGCAGCACGCCGGCCTGGATGGCCGCTCCGATCGCGACAACCTCGTCCGGGTTGACGCCCTTGTGCGGCTCCTTGCCGAAGAACTGCTTCACGACCTCCTGCACCTTCGGCATGCGGGTCATGCCGCCGACAAGGACCACTTCGTGGATTTCCGCCGCCGACAGGCCGGCATCCTTCAGCGCGAGCCGGCACGGCTCGATGGTGCGCTGGACGAGATCGTCCACCAGCGCCTCGAACTTGGCGCGCGTGAGCTTCATGGTCAGATGCTTCGGACCCGAGGCATCGGCGGTGATGAAGGGTAGGTTGATCTCGGTCTGCGTGGTCGAGGACAGCTCGATCTTGGCCTTCTCGGCGGCTTCCTTCAGGCGCTGCAAGGCGAGCTTGTCCTTGCGCAGATCGATGCCCTGCTCCTTCTGGAATTCGTCGGCGAGATAGCCGACCAGCCGCATGTCGAAGTCCTCGCCGCCCAGGAACGTGTCACCGTTCGTGGACTTCACCTCGAACACGCCGTCGCCGATTTCGAGGATCGAAATGTCGAACGTGCCGCCGCCGAGGTCGTAGACGGCGATGGTGCCCTGCTTCTGCTTGTCGAGACCGTAGGCGAGCGCGGCCGCCGTCGGCTCGTTGATGATGCGCAGCACTTCGAGCCCGGCGATCTTGCCGGCGTCCTTGGTCGCCTGGCGCTGGGCGTCGTTGAAATAGGCGGGAACGGTGATGACGGCCTGCTCGACCTTGGTGCCGAGATGGGCTTCCGCGGTCTCCTTCATCTTCTGCAGGATGAACGCGGAAATCTGCGACGGCGAATAGGTCTGGCCGCTGGCCTCGACCCAGGCGTCGCCGTTGCCGGCCTTGGAAATCTTGTAGGGGACGAGCTTCTTGTCCTTCTCGACGGTCGGGTCGTCGTAGCGGCGCCCGATCAGGCGCTTGACCGCGAAGATGGTCTTTTCCGGATTGGTGACCGCCTGACGCTTCGCCGGCTGGCCGACGAGGCGTTCGCCGTCGTCGGTGAAGGCGACAATCGAGGGCGTCGTCCGCATGCCCTCCGCATTCTCGATCACCTTGGGCGTCTTGCCGTCCATGACGGCGACGCAGGAATTGGTGGTGCCCAGGTCGATACCGATGACCTTCGCCATTTGTGCAATCCTTTCTTTCAGGCAGATCGGCCGGATCCGATTACGGCACCCGGGTCGATCGCTTCCGTCGCCATGACGGCGCGATCCTGCCGACCCCCCGCGATGGACGATCCCGCAGGCCCCCTGCGGCATCAGGGCTCATATAGGAGGGCCCCAAGGCCCCGCAAGGTTTTCGCGCAGGCCGGGACCCGGTCGGGGACCGATGGTTAAGCCAACCCTCCCGTGTCCGGCCCCTGTCGCCCGCAGCGCCCGGCCGGCCGCAGGCCGATCAGAAATTCACGGAGCTGCGCACGCCCACGATGAACGCGTTGCGTACCGGCTCGTCCGTGTCGGGATGGGGGACGTTGCCGCCCGGGCGGACGATGTACTGGACGTCCGGCTGCACGGTCCACCAGGGGGCAAGCTGGACGCTGTAGCTCGCCTCGAATACGGTCTCCGCCGAGCGGATCGGATAAGGCGGGCCGTTCAGCGCCAGGGTGTCGCGGTCGAGATCGGCGAGCCGGCCGCTCAGCCGGGAATGGGCGAAGCCCAGCGTCAAGAGGTCGTTCGGGCGGCCGGCAAAGGGGCCCTTGAAGCCGATGCCGCCGTCGACATACCAGGCGACGGTGTTGCGGTCGGACGGCGCCATTCCTGCGCGCACGAACACGCTGGCGCTGCGTTCGCCCGCACGCCAGAGCATCTGGTCGATCACGCCGTAGAGTCCCCAGTTGCGCTCGTGAAACAGCGGTTCCGGGGCCGGATCGGTCGCAAGGGAGAGGATCGCCCCGGTCGCCGGATCGACGCCGAAGCGCTGGTCCGCGTAGCGGTCGGTCGCGTACCAGACCCCGATCTTGTAGGCGGCGGCAAGCCCGGCCGCCTGCTCGCCCTGATTGACGACGTACTGCAGCTCCCCCATCCACAGCGCCCCGCCGGCCGGCCGGAACTTCGTGCCGTGGCGGTTGCAGAGCTGCGGATCGTCTTCGGTGCAATTACGCCCCGCCGGATCGCCGCCCATCACGGCGGCAAGGAAGGCGATTTCGTTCGTCGGCTTGAGCGCGAGGCGCACGCCCGGTGCCGTGAAGGGCGAGGCCGGGCCGCCGCTTCTGATGTTGGCGCTGAACGGCGTCGCCCACCCGAACGTGTTGTTGATCAGGCCGCCCGCCGTCGTGCTGGTGAAGAATTCGTCGTCGGCGGCGAGCATGCCGGCGCGCACCGAAACCGCGTCGTTGTAGAAATTCTGCTGGAACCACGCGGTGTAGAGCCGCGTCGTCGCGAGCGCGTCGATGTTGCTCGGGTCGGCATGCGCGCCAACCAGATCGTTGGTGAGCCGTCCGGCATTGTGAAACTGGAAGGCACGCACATGCGTCGACGCGCCCTTCCAGCCGACAAGCTTTTCGAGATCGGTATTGATCACGCCCTCGGCGCGGCCGACATAGGCGGAGCCCGAGCGGAGGCCGCCATGGGGGACCGTGAAGGTCTCGCCGATATAGGCGATGCCGACCACGATGCCGCGCGCCTCAAGCGCGCTGCGCGTCCCGCCCCAGTCGCCGGTAAGCTTGTCGCGCTGCCAGAGCCCGTCCTGCGCCGGCGCGGATTGGGCCGCGAACACGAACGGACCGACCAGCAACGCCAGGATCAACCCGCGCCACGTCCGGCGGCCGCCGATCATGATTTTCGCCCTCCCCGGCCGTCCGACCGGACCCCTCCCTCGTCATTAATCGCGGCGGGAATGCGGGTCAATCGCGCCGTGCGCGGTCGCCGGGGTCAGAAGGCTGCGAACAGGTTCGAGCTGAGCGAGCCGAGCCGCAGCCCGGTATAGCCGATGCGCGCGCCCGCCGGGACCAGCGCCGCGAGCCTGTCCCTGGTCATCAGGATCAGGTTTTCCGCGCGCGTCCATTCGGACTTGCCGAGTTGGTCGCACGCAAAGGCGAAGCTTGCGTCCCAATAATGCAGGAACGGAATGGCGGTGTGGTGCTCGACCGGGAAATAGCGATTCGGCACCGAGATGAAGACCTTGCGCGCGACGCGCGTCATCTCCCGCACGAACACGGCCTGATGGTCGCGGCTGCCGACATGCTCGAGCACGGCATTGGAGACGGCGAAGTCGAACTGCCTGTCGGGAAACGGCAGCGGGCGGTTGGCCTCGATCCGGCGGTAGGCAATGTCCGGGAAGGCGGCCCGGAAATGCGATCCCTCGCCCAGCCCGACGGCGGTGATGTTCCGGCGATGCGGGTATCGGCGCGCCATCACGTTGGCAGCGTCGTTGACGACGTCCGACACGCCGATATCGATCACCGTGTCGTCCGGCCGCGGCCGGCAAAGGCGCATGAAGTCGTCGAGGATCCGGTCACGCGCGGCGATCACGAGCCGCTCGCCGAGCGACCTCGGAGCGGCGACCTGATAATAGCGCCCGTCGACAAGCTCGTTTGCGCTCATGCATGCCATCACGCTGCAAAGGCCCGATCCTAGAAACGAATGGCTAACGCGGCGTTAGCCGGATCGTGACGATTGCATCGGGCCGGTCACGGCCGGACCCGATAAACCTGGAACGGCCCGCCCGATGCGACGGCATCGAGCCAAGCGGGGACGCGCCCTGATTGGAGCGCACCCCAGAGGCTCTCCTCCCGCTCCCGCGGCGTGAGGCCGACCGGAGGACGCGGGCCGCAGGTGACGACGTAATTCACCTTCCAGTCGCGCAGGATGTCCCGCGCCTGCCCGGGCGGGGACGACAGCATCCGATGCGCGGCAATCATGCCCTTCGATTCCCAGTGATAGGGCGCCGACATGACCGCGTGCGGCGTCAGCGCGAGCACGAACGGCCCGAAACTCACATCGGTCGCGATCAGGCCCGGCGGCAGCGCCGCGAGGGCGACATAGTTGTCCGACTGGAAGCACGCACGGCTTTCCGGCCGCGAGAAGTCCTCGCGGTCGTGCAGGCCCAGCGCGAGCGCGAGCCCGATGGCTCCCGACGTGAGCACGAGCGGCGTCATCGCAAGCGCGACAGCGAGGCATGCGGGTCCTGCCCTGAGTTTCAGCCTCGCGAGTACGTGCGGCGCGAACACGGCCATCAGCGGCATGCCGAACCAGATGGCATAGGAATATCCGCGGATGGCGATGACCGTCACCGCGGCCGCGAACAGAAAGACGCAGGCGGCGGCGAGGAAGCCGAAATCGGTCTGATATTTCCTGACGCCGAGAAGCCAGAGGGTCGCCCCCGTTGCTGCCGCGGGGAATGTCGCAAAGCCCGCTGCCGTCAGGGGACTGACCTGCAGGACCGCAAACAGCGGACGCATCTCGCGCACATCCGCAAGCCAGATCGGCCACAGGCCCGGATCGACCATCGCGAACGGTCCGGCCCGGCAGGCCGGCTGCCATGCCAGGAAAATCGCGATCGCCCCGATCCCGGCGAGGCCGGCTTTCGCCGCGCGCCGCGCCGGATGCGATCCGGAGGGAAGGAGCAGCACGGCGCCGACAAACGCGATCGCCGAGACCGCGTTGATCGCGATCGAATCGCAATGCGGATGCAACCATCGATCGGGCCCGACCGTCACAGCAAACGCACACAGCGTGGAGACGAACAGCGCGGCGGCATAGGCGCGCAACGCCGCATCGGCTTTTGCATCGACCACGAAGCGCATCGCCAGCAGGGCGCCGCAGCACACAAGATACGGCAGGCTCTCGTAGCCGACCGCGAGCGCAAGACCGGTCAGCGCGCCCGCCGCCGCTCCGCACCATGTCTCGCGGTCCGACCAGACCGTCGCGGCCGCGGTCAACAGTGCGAGCGCGATCTGCACGTTGTGATGATCGATGCGGCCGGGCATGAATTGCTGGTAGGCCGGAATGCCGGCCGCCGCCATCAGGAGCGCGAACAGCGCGGCCTCGCGTCCGCCGATGCGCCAGGCGATCGCGGTCATGCCGGCGAATGCGGGCCACAACCAGAGCAGCGGCCAGGTCGCGCGCATCAGGCGTTCGGCGATCTCCTGCGATGCGAACAGCCCGAACAGGCCGTAGAGTCCGGCGAGCCCGGCATCGATGAGGCGCGACCATTGCGAATCGAAACCGAACGGCGGCGCCACGCGCGGCTGGTGCAGATCGAACCAGCCGCGGCCGGCGAGCCAGTCGCGCATCTGCACGAGGCGCATCGCATCATCGGTATCGAGGAGAGTGCGGCCGGTATTCGTCCAGTGCTGGACGAGGAGCATCACGGTCACCGCCGCCAGGGCGAGCCCGAAGCACGCGGCGAACGGCACCGCGCGCGGGGGAGCCGGCGAGGCAATGCTGCTCGCGGTGCTGCTCATGGCGGCCACGACCCTCTGCTGCCCGTCGAAGAGCCTCCACTTGGCCCGATCGGGGTTTAGGTTCGTTTAACGCTGAGGAACCGGCCGTTCAGAGGCCGAGGTCGCCCGGATCGCGGCCGGGCCGCGGGCGATAGACCGGCAGCGACCAGCCGCGCAGCAGTGCCGCGCCGCGCACGACAAAGCAGACGGCAAAGCCGGTCGCAGCCGCGGGCAATTGCGGCACGCCGGCGACGACGAGGCCGACAAAGGCGAGCCCGCCCGCGAGCGCGGCGGTGACGTAAATCTCCTTGCGCAGGACGACCGGGATTTCCCCGCCGAGAACGTCGCGGATGACGCCGCCGATCGTCGCCGTCACGATCCCCATCATGATCGCGACGGCCGGCCCCGTGCCGGCATCGAGCGCGCGTTCGGCACCGACGATGCAGAAAAAGGAGAGCCCGGCGGCATCGAGCCACAGCAGCAGGCGGTAGCGCGATTCCGGAATATGCGCGGTGAAAAACACCACCACGGCGACGGCGACGCAGGCCGCGACATAAGCCGGCTGCTCGACCCAGAAGACCGGTACGAGGCCGAGACACAGGTCGCGCACCGTTCCGCCGCCGACCCCGGTGACGGTCGCAAGCAGCGCGAAGCCCACGACGTCCATCTGCTTGCGCGAGGCGACGAGCGCGCCGGTGACCGCGAACACCGTGATGCCCAGCCAGTCGAGCGCGGCAATGAACGTGTCGAGCATCGGCAATCCCGGTACGGCCGTTGTGACTTAATTCGTGTCTTGACGGCGCAAGGCCGGACTTCTTAGGTCAGGGCCGACCGGGGATCACGACTGCCGGAGCCCGGCACGGCGCCCCGACGCCGCCATTGGGCCGCATCGCAACCGTCATTTCAAGGACCGCCATTTGTCACATCGTCCGATCGGCATTCTCGCAATCCTGTTCGCCCTGTGCGCACAGCCGGCGTCCGGCGCCGACGCGATATTCCCGACGGCATCGCGCATCGGGCTTGTGCCGGCGGCGGGCATGACGCCGAGCCGCGCATTTCCCGGCTTCGAGGATGCCGGCCGCAAGGTCGTTTTCCTGTTCGCCGAACTGCCGGCGCACGCCTATCCCGACACGCTCAAGAGCATGCGCGAAAGCGGCCGCTCGATGCCCGGCGTCAGCGAGATCAAGCGCGAGGTTCTGCTGACCAAGAGCGGCGCCGCGCACATGATCAGCGGCGACCAGACGGTCAACGACGCGCCGTCGCGCAAATGGATCCTGGTCACCTGGAACAGCAATTACGACTTCGCCGCGATGGTCACCGCGATCGTGCCCAAGGATGCGGCCGCGGATTATCCGGATGCCAGGGTGCGCGAGATCCTTGCCTCGCTGAGCCTGCGCGGCGACGTGCCCAACGACGAGGTGCTCTCGTCGCTGCCGTTCCGCGTCGCCGAAACCGGCGCGTTCAAGTTCGCGCGCCCGGTCTCGGTCGGCCGCGCGGTCCTCTTGACCGACGCGGAGCAGTCGCTGTCCGAAACGCTGAGCCAGCCGCAAATTCTCGTCTCGATCGCGCCGGTCGCGCCGGTGGAGGCGCCCGACCGGCCGCGTTTCTCGCAGCAACTTCTCACCAACCTGCCCGGCCTGAAGGACGTGCAGATGACGTTTTCCGAGCCGCTGCGGATCGCCGGCCTGCCGGCGCACGAAATCCGCCTCTCCGGCAAGGACGCCAAGACCGGGACGGCGGTGACGGTCGTTCAATGGGTGCGGTTCGGCGGCGGACATATCGTGCGCCTGGTCGGGCTTTCGCCGAACGACCAGTGGACGGACTCCTTCGCCCGCTTCCGGCGCATCCGCGACGGTCTGGAATTCCGCTGAACGCTCAGGACGGATCGCGCTGACCGGCCGGCGCAGCGTCGGCCTGCGGCGCGGATCTCGGCGCCCCGCGGGAAACGCCGACAAGCGCGGGACGCAAGACCCGTTCGCCGATCCGGTAGCCGGCCTGCATCACCTGCGCCACGTGCCCGGCCGGAACGTTCTCGTCCGGCACTTCGTACATCGCCTGATGGAAATTCGGATTGAACTTTTCGCCGGTCGGCTCGAAACGGTGGATGCCGTTCTTGGCGAGCGTATTGAGCAGGTCGCGTTCGGTGAGCTCGACGCCCTCGATCAGCGCCTTGACGCCGGCATCGGCGCCCGTGCGCACGTCCTCGCCGACCGCCTCAAGCGCGCGGCGGATATTGTCGGCGACGCCGAGCAGATCGCGCGCAAACGAGGAAATTCCGTAGGTGCGCGCATCCGCCACCTCGCGCTCGGTGCGGCGACGCAGGTTCTCCATTTCGGCCAGGGTCCGCAGCACCTTGTCCTTGAATTCGGCCGCTTCCTGCCGGGCTGCGGCCAGTTCGGCCTCCGTGTTGGCGGTCGCGGTCGTGGTCGCTTCGGTTTCCGTGGCGGCCGGTTCGACCTCCGATCGAGATGCCGCCGGCGCTCCGTCAGTCTCCGTCATCAGTCGCACATTCCGTCAGATCGTGGGTCGGATGACCCGCATATCAGGATGAAGGCGGGAAAAATCAAGCCGAAGCGTCAACTCGACAGCAGCCTGCTGACCACCTTGGCGGTGTAATCAACCATGGGGATGATCCGCGCATAATTGAGGCGGGTCGGGCCGATCACGCCCAGCACCCCGACGATGCGGCCGCTGCCGTCCCGGTACGGCGCGACGATGGTCGAGGAGCCCGACAGCGAGAACAGCTTGTTCTCCGAGCCGATGAAGATGCGCACGCCCTCGGCGCGCTCGGCGCGGCCGAGCAGATCGATCACCTCGCGGCGGGTTTCCAGATCGTCGAACAGCAGGCGCACCTTTTCCAGGTCGTCCAGCGCCTTGAGGTCCTCCAGCAGGTGGGCCTGGCCGCGCACGATCAGCTTGCGGTCCTCGCCGCCGCCCGACCAGCTCGCGAGCCCGGCCGCAACGATCTTCTGCGTGAGCTGGTCGATCTCGGCGCGGTGCGCTTCGAGCGCGGTCTCCAGTTCGGCGCGCGCCTCGGCGAGCGTGCGGCCGCGGATGCGCGCATTGAGGAAATTCGTCGCCTCCGACAAAGCGGAGGTCGGCAGCCCGGCCGGCACGCTCAGGATCCGGTTCTCGACCGTTCCGTCCTCGGCGACGAGCACGACCAGCGCGCGCTCGGGCTCGAGCCGGACAAACTCGACATGCTTCAGCCGCAGGTTCATCTTGGCCGAGAGCACGACGCCGGCCGAGCGCGTGAGCCCCGACAGCATGCCGGACGCCTGCGTCAAAACATTCTCGATGGAGGTGCCGGAAGCCGCGACCTGCGCCTCGATGGCGCGGCGCTCGTTCTCGTTGAGATTGCCGACCTCCATCAGCGCATCGACGAAGAAGCGCAGCCCGATCTCGGTCGGCAGCCGGCCGGCCGAGGTATGGGGCGCGTAGATCAGCCCGAGCTGTTCGAGGTCCGACATCACGTTGCGGACCGAGGCCGGCGACAGCGAGACCTGCAGCATGCGCGCGATATTGCGCGAGCCCACGGGCTCGCCGGTCGCCAGATAGCTCTCGACGATCTGCCGGAAAATCTCGCGCGACCGCTCGCTCAGTTGCGCGAGCGTGACCTGCGTTGCGCCGATCGGAATATCGTGGGACGCCACGGACGATCTCCTTTGCGGCCCAAGAATTGTCTATTTTCTCGGCCGGTTTCAAGCACCCCGCCGGTCACACCTTGCGGCCGAGCAGGGCAATGGTGACGACCGGGATGGCGAAGGCCAGCACCGAGGCCGCGATCAGCAGCAGGCCCAGTTCCGCATACTGACCGCGCCCGACTTCGAAAATCTGGTTAAGATATTTGGTCTGCAACTGGCCGGCGACCAGCGCCATGTTCATCAGCGAGGCCATCAGCGCGAACCAGGTGGCGCGATGGCCGGCGGGCGCATAGAAGGCGATCAGCGTCAGCAGCGGGATCATGCTGAGCTGGGCGAAGGGCGACGCCGTCGCCGCGTCGATCAGCGCGATCGAGCGCGCCCCGAACCCGAACATCTGCTCCGTCCATTCGTGCAGGCCGAAATAAAGCCCGACGCTCGGCAGCGACAGCAGCGATCCGGCGACCGCGATCCAGAACAGCGTCTTGGCGACGGAATATTCCGTCAGTTGCTTGGCGAACAGCCAGGTGGCAACGAGCGCGAGGAAGGCGCCGGTCTGGCGCAGCGTGCCGTAGAACGCCTCGTCGAATTTCAGCACGTCGAGCGTCCACCAGAAATAGCCGTCGCCGACCGCGGGCGTCGCCCGGAACGCGAAGATGATGATGGTTGCGAACAGGATGGCGCGGCGGCTGGCGATATCGATGTCGCGCGTGACATAGACGAGCATCGTGCAGATCACCGTCATCGAGACGATGAAGATGATCTCCTGCGCGTAGGGAACGCCGCCGAGCGCAAGCGCGACGACCGTGGCGCCGAAGGCCAGTCCGCCGCCCAGGATACGCCACTCGATCGGACGCCGTTCCTGCGTCTCCGACCTGATCAGAAGGACGCCGGTGACCGACAGCGCGGGGATCAGGAGGCCGAGCAGGAACACCGTCTCCCGCGGCAGGAAGCTCGCCAGCCATCCCGACAGGCCGGCGACCGCGAGAATCCCGCCCGACAGCGACAGCCGTCCCAGCACCTGGACCATGCCGAGTTCCGCGCGCACCTCGTCCTCCGGCCGCGCCGCGCTGGCCGCATCGGTGCGTCTGACGACTTCGGTCGACATCGCGTCGGCCACCACGTCCTGTATGACCGTACCGACCACGATCAGGAGCGCGCCGAGCACGTAAAGCTGGTCTACGCGCAGGAAGTCGAGCCAGCCTCCGGCGGCTCCGGCGAGCGTGACGAGGCCGCAGGCGGTCGAGGTGGCGCCGAGCAGGATGTAGGAGCGGCGCTGCGAGCCGAACAGCGGCACGCTGTCGACCAGTTCCCCGAACACCATCTTCACGGTCCAGGGCAGCGTCAACCACACGCCGATGCCGGCCAGCTCGGAGGGAGTGAGCGTCAGCCTTTCCTTGATCCACATGTCGCGCGTGACGTCGATCAGGCCGAGCGCGCCATAGGCGAAATAAACCATGATCAGCGGCAGATAGGCCGGCCGGAAGGCCTGGATCGGCCGCAGCAGGTTTTCCGAAAGGCTCAAGGCGCGCTCCTGTCCGCAGAATCGGCAGTATGGGCTTGTATCACTTGTCGCGGACGCGCCGGGCTCCTAAAAGCGCTCCTGCTCATCTTCGAACTCCGACAAAGGAACGCTGAATGCGGCCGAGCAACCGGCAACCCGACGAATTGCGATCCGTCTCGCTCGAACGCGGGGTCGTGAAATACGCCGAAGGCTCCTGCTTCGTGAAATTCGGCGACACCCATGTGCTGGTGACGGCGACGCTGGAGGACCGGCTGCCGCCGTGGCTCAAGGGTCAGGGGCGCGGCTGGGTCACCGCCGAATACGGCATGCTGCCGCGCGCCACCTCCGAGCGCACGCGGCGCGAAGCCGCGGCCGGCAAGCAGTCCGGCCGCACGGTGGAGATCCAGCGCCTGATCGGACGCAGCCTGCGCACGGTGATCGACCTGACGCTGCTCGGCGAGCGCCAAATCACCGTCGATTGCGACGTGCTGCAGGCCGACGGCGGCACGCGCACCGCCTCGATCACCGGCGCCTGGGTCGCGCTGCACGACTGCATCGCCTGGATGAAGGCACGCGGCCTCGTCAAGGACGGCGTCGTCCGCGACCATGTGGCGGCGGTGTCGTGCGGCGTCTGCAAGAACGTGGCGGTGCTCGATCTCGACTATGCCGAGGACTCCGAGGCGCAGACCGACGCCAATTTCGTCATGACCGGCTCCGGCACCATCATCGAAATCCAGGGCACTGCCGAGCGCGAACCGTTCACCGAGGAGCAGTTCCTCGCCCTGCTCGCGCTCGCGCGCAAGGGCATCGGCAAGCTGGTCGACCTGCAGAAGCTGGCGGTGACGTGACGCGGGGCCATCGCACGATTTCCGGGACGCTCGTCATCGCGACGCACAATCCCGGCAAGCTGCGCGAGATGCGCGACCTGCTGTCGCGCTACGGCATCGACGCGGTCTCCGCCGGCGAGCTTGGTCTGTCCGAACCGGAGGAGACCGGCACGAGCTTTGCCGCCAATGCGCGCATCAAAGCGCGGGCCGCCACGCAGGCCGACGGCCGGCCGGCCTTCGCCGACGATTCGGGGCTGGTCGTGGAGGCGCTGGACGGCGAGCCCGGCATCCACTCTGCGCGGCTCGCCGGTCCCGACAAGGATTTCACGCGCGCGATGGAGACGATCGAGGCGCGACTGCAGGAGCGCGGCGCACGCACGCCGGCGCAGCGGCACGCGCATTTCGTTTCCGCGCTGTGCGTCGCCTGGCCGGACGGCCATTGCGAGGAGTTCGAGGGCCGCATCGACGGTACGCTGGTCTGGCCGCCGCGCGGAACGAAGGGTTTCGGCTACGACCCGATGTTTCTTCCCGACGGCCATGCGCGTACCTTCGGCGAGATGACCGCCGAGGAAAAACACGGCCTGCCGCCGCACGGCAAGGGTCTGTCGCATCGCGCCCGCGCCTTCATGACGCTCGCGGAGGCCTGCCTTGTCCGCTGACCGGCCGAGCACGACCGCAAGCGCCGCGCCCGCCGATTTCGGCGTCTATGTGCACTGGCCGTTCTGCCTGTCGAAATGTCCCTATTGCGACTTCAACAGCCATGTCCGGCATGCCGCGATCGACGAGGAGCGCTATGTGCGCGCGTTTGCGACCGAGATCGCAAGCATGGCCGCGCGCGTGCCGGGGCAGACCGTCTCCACGATCTTCTTCGGCGGCGGCACGCCCTCGCTGATGCGCCCGGCCACCGTCGGCGCCATCCTCGACGCCGTGGCGCGGCACTGGACCGTCGCCCGCGACGTCGAGGTCACGCTCGAAGCCAATCCGACGAGCGTGGAGGCGGAGCGCTTCCGCGGCTATCGCGACGCCGGCGTCAACCGCGTCTCGCTCGGTGTGCAGTCGCTCGACGACGCCGCGCTCAAGGCGCTCGGCCGGCTGCACAGCGCAGACGAGGCGCTGGCCGCGGTCGCCATCGCGCGCAATGTCTTCGAGCGCTATTCGTTCGACCTGATCTATGCGCGGCCCGGACAGTTGGCGGCGGACTGGACGCGCGAGCTGAAGCTGGCGATCGCGGAAGCCGCCGAGCATCTGTCGCTCTACCAGCTCACCATCGAGCCCGAGACGCCCTTTCATGGCCTGCATGCGGCGGGCAAGCTGCGCATCCCCGACGATGACGAAGCGCGCGCGCTCTACGATCTCACGCTCGACATCTGCGCGCAGGCCGGGCTTCCCGCTTATGAGATTTCCAACCATGCCCGCCCGGGCGCCGAATGCCGGCACAATCTCGTCTATTGGCGCGGACACGCCTATGCCGGGATCGGGCCCGGCGCGCATGGCCGGCTCGAGATCGGCGGCGAGCGCCGCGCGACCGCGACCGAGAAACACCCCGAGGCCTGGCTCATGCGCGTGGAAGCGAACGGCTGCGGCCTGATCAGCGACGAGGCGCTCACTCGCGAGGAGCGCGCCGACGAATTCCTGCTGATGGGTCTGCGCCTCGCCGAGGGCATCAATCTCACCCGCTACCGCGCGATCGCCGGGCGGGACCTCGACCCGCGCCGCATCGCGATCCTCAAGGACGAAGGCGCGATCGAGATCACCGCGGACGGTTGCCTGCGCGTGACGCAGGCGGGCTTCCCGCTGCTCGACGCGGTAGTCGCCGACCTCGCGGCCTAGGTTCCCGACGACGACGGGCTGAACGATTTCGGCGGCGGGCTGATCGCCTGCGGGCCGGACGGCGTCACGCGCATGACCGACAGGCCGCGCTCGTTGGTGCCGTCGGAGCGGAAGCGGAACACGCCGTCGATGCCGGCAAAGCCCGACGGGTTGGTCAGCACCTCCTCCGAGAAGCGCTGCAGGCCCTGCGTCTTCACGAGGGCCGCGACCAGGGCGGTGGCGTCATAGGACAAGGTCGCCGTGCGCACTGGATCCTGTCCGTAGCGCTGGCGGTAGCGGTTGGTGAAGCTCTGGAAGCCGGCGACGTCCGGCGCGGGGAACCAGCCGCCAGCAAGCGCGGCGTCGCCGAAGATGCGCGGATCGTCCCACAGGCCGGTCCCGATCAATTGCGTACGTTTGGTATTCACGCCGCTCGCAACGAGCATCTGCGCGACCGTCGGCACGGTGTCGGCGCCGTCCGCGATGAAGATCGCGTCGGCCTGCGCCGCCGCCTGCGCCACGACCTTGATACGCGCGGCCATGCGGTCGCGGTCGAGATCGTAACGCTCCAGCGCGACGATGCGGCCGCCGCGCCGCGACACGATTTCCTTCAGCGCCGCCTCGACCACCGATCCATAAGCGTTGTCCTGCACGAGCGCGGCGAACGAACGCTTGCCGTTGGCGAAGGCATAGCCGACCATCCGCGCGATATCGGATTCCGGCAGGAAGCTCAGGAGATAGATGCCGCGCGCGGCCACGCTCGCGTCCGTCGAGAACGCGATCACCGGCACGCCGCGCGGCCGCGCAATCTGGCCGACCGCCTGCACCGATTGCGCGAACAGCGGCCCGAGGATGATCTCGGCGCCTTCGGCAATCGCCTGCTGGGCGGCCTGCTGCGCGCCGAGCGAGGTGCCGCCGTCGTCCTTGACCAGAAGCTGGATGTCGGGGGCGTTGAATTCCGCCAGCGCGAGCTCGGCGGCATTTTTCATCGACTGCGCGACGAGGCCGGCATTGCCCTGCGCCGACAGCGGCAGGATCAGGGCCGCCTTGACCTGGCCCTGGCCGACCGCCGTTCCCGGCGGCGGCACCGGAGCGGCGGCCTGTTCGCCGAAGCCCGGCCCCTGGCCCGCACAGGCCGCCAAAAGCAGAGCGGCGCCCGTCAGGAGCCCGGCCAATTTGGCTTTGCGCGGTGCCATCATGAACCGCTTCCGCTTGCTCCGGGACACTGAACTTTCCTCAAGAGACGCCACACGAGGCCCGGCGACCAGTCCGCGTTTGCAATCTGGCATATTGTCGGCGATTGGTTAACCAAGCGAAAAGCATCAAAATTTGGGCCTCACCATGACGCGGGACCAGGCCACGCGCGGCTATCATATCCTGGGGCGGGAGGTGACGGTCCCCAAACCGGCCGCCGGGCTCTATGTCGTGGCCACTCCGATCGGAAATCTCAAGGACATTTCCATCCGCGCGCTGGAGACGCTGGCCGGCGTCGATGCCATCGCGTGCGAGGACACGCGGGTGACGCGCAAGCTGCTCGATCATTACGGAATCCGCGTCCCGCTCACGCCCTATCACGACCACAACGCCGAAAGCGCGCGCCCGAGACTGCTGGAACGCATCGCCGCCGGCGAAGCGATCGCGCTCGTGTCGGATGCCGGCACGCCGCTCGTCTCCGATCCCGGCTATAAGCTGGTGCGTCAGGCGCGCGAGGCCGGATTGTCCGTCACCTCGATTCCCGGCGCGACATCGGTGATCGCGGCGCTGACCAATGCTGGGCTGCCGACCGACCGGTTCTTCTTCGACGGCTTTCTGCCCGCAAAGTCCGCGCAGCGGCAGCGCCGGATCGGCGAACTCGCGCGCATCCCGGCGACGCTGGTGCTGCTGGAATCCGGACCGCGGCTCGCCGGGACGCTGGCCGCGCTCGCCGAAGAGTTCGGCGCGCGCGAGGCCGCCGTCTGCCGCGAGATGACCAAGCTGCACGAGGAGATCCGCCGCGGCCCGCTCGATTTTCTGGCGCGGCATTATGCAGAAGGCGGCGAGACGCGCGGCGAAATCGTCATCGTCGTGCATCCGCCGCGACAGGATGAAGCGCTGCCCGACGCCGAACAGCTCGACGCGATGATCGTCGCCGGACTCGCGAGCGGTTCGGTCAAGGATGTCGCGAGCGAGATCGCCGAGATGACCGGACTGCCGCGCCGCGACGTCTACCGGCGGGCGCTGGCGCTGGCGAAGGCGCGCTAGATGGCGGCCCGCGGCGACCGCAAGAAAAATCCGCCGGCGCCGCAGCGGCAGGTGGCGTTCCGGCTCGGCCTGACCGCCGAGAGCCGCGCCGCCGCCATCCTTGTCGCCAAGGGCTATCGCATCGTGTCGCGGCGCTGGCGCTGCCCGGCCGGCGAAGTCGACATCGTCGCACGGCGCGGCAACGTGCTTGCCTTTGTCGAAGTGAAGGCGCGCGCCGCCCTCGACGACGCCGCCTATGCCGTGACCGCGCGCCAGCAGCGGCGCATCGCCGCCGCGGCCGCCGCCTGGCTCGCCGTCAATGCGGACGACATCTGTCGCGACGTGCGCTTCGACGTGATCCTGGTCGCGCCAGGGCGCTGGCCGCGGCACATCGAGGCCGCGTTCGACGCCGGCGGCTGACGGCTCAGGCGGCGTCGAGCCGCTGGAAGAAGCGCTCGACCTCGCCGCGGATATGGGCGGCCACCGCGCCCAGATTGTCGGCGACCGTCCGCGCCTCGGTCGCGTGCCGGTTGGTGGTCTCGGCGATGGCGTTGACGCCGCTCACCTGCTCGGCGGCCTCCGCCGTGCGCTGCGAGGCGGTCTCGACGCTGCGCGCGATTTCCTGCGTCGCGGCGCCCTGCTCGGTGACCGCGGCGGCGATGGCGCCGCTGATATCCCCGATCTCGCGAATGGTTCGCTCGATGATCGCGATGGCCTCGATCGAGCGACCGGTGGCGGCCTGCATCGCGGCGATCTGCGCGGTGATCTCGTCGGTCGCCTTCGCGGTCTGGCCGGCGAGCGCCTTCACTTCGCCCGCCACGACCGCGAAGCCGCGGCCGGCATCGCCCGCGCGTGCAGCCTCGATGGTCGCATTGAGCGCCAGCAGGTTGGTCTGGGCGGCGATGTCGTTGATCATGCGCACGACGTCGCCGATGCGGCCGGCGGCCTCGTTGAGCTCCTTCACCGTCACGTTGGTCTGCGCGGCTTCGCCGACCGCCTTCATCGCGATATCGTTGGACTGCGCGACCTGCCGCTCGATTTCGCGCACCGAGGAGGTGAGTTCGTCGGCGGCCGATGCGATGTCGTTGACGTTGGACGAGGCTGCCGCCGACGCGGCGCTGGCGCGGGCGGTGAGCTGCGATGTCGTGGCAACGCCTTCGGCGATATGCTGCGAGCCGCGATGCATTTCGGTCGACAGCGTCAGCAGTTCGGCGAGGCTCTTTTCAATATCGGCGCCGAAGCCCGCGATGTCGCGGGCGGCACGCTCGTGGCGTCCGGCGCCGTCCGCCTGCGCATCCAGGCCGGCGCCATCCGTCTCGCCGGCCATGCGCGGCGTGACCGCAAGCGCCGCCAGTGCCGTGGCGAGCGCACCGATCTCATCGCCGCGGTCGCGGTGGGGAATGTCGGCTTTCCGGCCGGCGGCGGCGGCCTCCGCCGCCCGTCTCAGGTCGGCGAGCGGCTGCCGCCAGTGTCGTCCGACCATGGATGTGCCGAGGCCGGCGAGCGCGACGGCGGCTACGGCGAAGAACGTCATCCAGAATGCGGTATCGCCAAAGCCGCCGACCATATCGGCATTGCGGCGGGCCGCCGCAACGCCGAACGCGGCCAGCGCCAGCGCCGCACACGCAAGCAGCGCCAATATTGCGTAGAGCTTTCCGGCAATAGACAATCGAAAAATGCTCATGGAGGATCCCCCGATTGGAAACTTGCACCGCCAGGACGGCCGCACGAGTACGCCGCACGCGTACAATGGTGGTAAATTGTTAACCACAAGTTGTCGCAGGCACTCCCCTCCCGCCCGCCGTCTCGTCTCGCACCGTCAAGGACGCCCATGCCGCTGAATATCGCCGTGCAAATGGACCCGATCGAGCGGATCAATATCCGCGGCGATTCGACCTTCGCGCTGCTGCTGGAGGCCCAGAAACGCGGCTACCGGCTGTCCTATTACACGCCTGACCGGCTGGCCCAGCGCGGCGAAAAGCTGTTCGCGCGGGTGCAGCCGCTGTCGGTGCGCGACATCGCGGGCGACCATTTCACGCTCGGAGACGAAGCGCGCGTCGAACTGTCGTCGTTCGACGTGATCCTGCTGCGGCAGGATCCGCCGTTCGATCTCGCCTACATCACGACGACGCATCTGCTCGAACGCGTGCATCCGGGGACGCTCGTCGTCAACGATCCCGCCCATGTGCGCAACGCGCCCGAAAAGATTTTCGTGCTCGGCTTTTCCGACCTGATGCCACCCACCCTCGTCACCCGCGACCTCGCCGAGATCAGGGCGTTCCGCGAGGAGCACGGCGATATCGTCATGAAGCCGCTTTACGGCAATGGCGGCGCGGCGGTGTTCCGCCTGACGCGCGACGACCTGAATTTCGGCTCGCTGTACGACCTGTTCGCGACCACCTTCCGCGAGCAATGGATGGTGCAGAAATTCCTGCCCGAGGTGAAAGACGGCGACAAGCGCATCATCCTCGTCGACGGCGAATTCGCCGGCGCGGTCAATCGCGTGCCGGCGGCGGACGACCTGCGCTCCAACATGGTGCGCGGCGGCGCGGCAAAGGCCACCGACCTGAGCGCGCGCGAGCGCGAAATCTGCGCGCGGCTCGGTCCGGCGCTGCGCGAGCGCGGACTGATTTTCGTCGGCATCGACGTGATCGGCGGCTATCTGACCGAAATCAACGTCACCTCGCCGACCGGGATCCGCGCCATCAAGAATCTCGGCGGCCCCGACATCGCGGCGCTGATCTGGGACAAGATCGAGAGCAGACGTTAGAGTCGTTATGAGAGAGGCCGCATCGATGCCGTCCTGCCGTCGCCCGATCGCTGTCGCGTTGATCTGGACCTGCATGGCGGTGCCGGCGCTGGCGGTCGGCAACTGCTATTTCCCCAAGCGTCCGCCGGTCACGCTCAAGGATATGGGGCCCTGCCGCTTCGATCCCGAAACCCAGACCTATGCCGGCGAGCCGGCCGAGCAGGCGCGCTGCCTGCTCACCCCGGTGCGGCCGGTCGGGCGGCTGGGAGAGCCGCTCACCGAACTGCCGGATGCGCTGGCGCGCTTCGTGGGAACCGATCGCGACCTGCCGTCGCGCCACGCGCTGCGGGCGCTGTTGGCCGGGCGCGGCCTCATCGACGCGCTCGGCGGCGCGCTCGCGGATGCCGTGGCGCACGCCCATGACGGCGATCCGCTGTCGCGCTCGGCCACCTATTTCGTGCTGCACGACACGTCATCGCCCAATTTCCGCGGCCTGCCGTGGCCGCGCGCGCTCGACGACGATCCCAAGATCAACAATCTCGCACGCTATCAGTGCGCCAACCGGATCGAGCGCGCGCACGTCTTCATCAACCGTCGCGGCGCAATCCTGCTGGCGCACGATTTCGTCGTGCCGTGGCGCGCGACCAAGTTTGAGACCGCGACCAATCACGGCAGCGCGCTCAAAGGGCTCTATCTGCATATCGAGCTGATCCAGCCACGCCGCGCCTTGTCGGGCTACGGCCGCCGCAACGACTTCCTGGCGCCCGATCCGGGCTTCACGCAGGAGCAATACGACGCGCTGGCGCTAGTCTATGCGATCGCGAGCGTGCGCGCGGGCTTCTGGATGATTCCGGGCTATCACGCGGTCATCGACGAAGGCATCCGCGACAAGCACGACGATCCGCAGAATTTCGATCTCGATGCCTTTGCCGCCCGCCTGACGGCGCTACGCACCGCGCTCGCCGACGCGCACAAGAGCACGATCGGTTCGAAATAGGGTCCGGCTTTTTTCTTTCTGCGGGACGCCGCGCGGATCGCCGCGGCGGCGCCACGATCCGCTCAGTGGCGGACCGCTCCCTGCTCCAGCTCGTAGACGTCGAGGCCGCGCCAGTCCACGCCGGCCCGCCGCATGGCGTCGATCAGGTCTTCGAGGTCGCCGCCGGCGGCCTGGGCTTCCAGCCGCGCCTTGCGCGCTTCCTGGAGTTCGGTTTCGAGGGCTTTCTTGTCGATCATTTTCACGCTCCCTGACGCATGGGCGGGGACCGTAGCTGAGTCGTTTTGTTCTGCAAATGTTCTTGTCGCCACTCGGCGCCTCGCGTACACTTTTGCGGGGAAAAGGGCCGCGGGGATGGTCCAGCACGTTTCAACCGTAGCGTTCGAAGGCATCGAGGCACGCGCCGTCGACGTCCAGGTGCAGGTTGCGCCTGGCCTGCCCGCCTTCAATGTCGTCGGCCTGCCCGACAAGGCCGTCTCCGAGGCGCGCGAGCGGGTGCGCGCGGCGCTGATAGCCTCGGGTCTCGCGCTGCCGGCGCGCCGCATCACCATCAATCTCGCGCCCGCCGACCTGCCGAAGGAAGGCAGCCATTACGACCTGCCGATCGCGCTCGGCCTGATGGCGGCCATCGGCGCGATCCCCCACGACGCGCTGCCCGGCTTCACCGTGCTCGGCGAGCTTGGTCTCGACGGCTCGGTGTCGGCGGTCGCCGGCGTGCTGCCGGCCGCCATCGGCGCTAATGGACGCGGCGAGGGCCTGATCTGTCCGGCCGCCTGCGGGCCGGAAGCCGCCTGGGCGAGCCCCGAGATGGAAATCGTCGCCGCCGCCTCGCTCATCCAGATCGCCAACCATTTCCGCGGCACGCAGGTTCTCTCGCGGCCGCAGCCGAAAATCCGCGAGGTCGAGCCCGGCGCGCTCGACCTTGCCGACATCAAGGGCCAGGAAAGCGCCAAGCGCGCGCTCGAAGTCGCCGCCGCCGGCGGACACAATCTCCTGATGTGCGGACCGCCGGGCGCCGGCAAGTCGATGCTGGCCGCGCGCCTGCCCTCGATCCTGCCACCGCTGTCGCCGGCCGAACTGCTGGAAGTCTCCATGATCGCCTCGGTCGCCGGCCAGATCGGCGACGGAGCGCTGACCAGCCGGCGGCCGTTCCGCGCGCCGCATCATTCGGCGAGCATGCCGGCTTTGGTCGGCGGCGGCCTGCGGGCGCGGCCGGGCGAGGTATCGCTCGCCCATCACGGCGTGCTCTTCCTCGACGAGTTCCCGGAATTCCAGCCGCAGGCGCTCGATTCGCTGCGGCAGCCGCTGGAGAGCGGCGAGGTGTCGATCGCGCGCGCCAACCACCGCATCACCTATCCGGCGCGTTTCATGCTGGTGGCGGCGATGAATCCCTGCCGCTGCGGACACGCGAGCGATCCCGGCTATGTGTGCAAGCGCGGATCGAACGTGCGCTGCATCGCCGATTATCAGGCGCGCCTGTCGGGACCGCTGCTCGACCGCATCGACCTGCACATCGACGTGCCCGCGGTGACCGCGAGCGACCTCATCCTGCCGGCACCGGCCGAGGGCAGCCGCGAGGTCGCCGCGCGCGTCGCCCGCGCCCGCGACATCCAGAGCGAGCGCTATGCCGCGCTCGGCCTGCCGCATGTGCGCACCAATGCGCAGGTGCAGGGCCCAGTGCTGGAAGACGTCGCGCGCCCGGATATGGCGGGACTGTCGCTGCTGCGCGACGCCGCCGACGCCATGCGCCTGTCGGCGCGCGGCTATCACCGCGTGCTGCGCGTGGCGCGCACGCTCGCCGACCTCGACGGCGCGGACGCGGTCGGGCGTCCCCACATCGCCGAAGCGCTCTCCTACCGTGCGCCGCACGACCGCCTGCGCAGCGTGGCCTGAACCTTGATACCGTTCGTTTCCGCGGCGGGAATAACGGTACATTAACCGCGTCCCCATTTGGCCGCATTCCGCTGTACCGCACTGAAGGAAATGGCAAGAGGCGATACGTAACGATGGCCGGCAAAGGAACCTCCGGGCCGGCGCCGTCATAGGGCACTCCGGCAAACGGAAGGCCACAGGGACGCCAGCGTCATGCCGGAGCAGACTGGAAACCGAAGCGCATTGCGCGCCGCCTTGTTGTGGACGATCCGCAGCGCCTATCTCGTCATGGTCGGCGTCGGCATCGGCTTCGGCCTGATCCTCGCGCGCCAGGACGACGCCCATTACAACCCGCATTTGTTCGCGATCGGCGTGTCCGGCCTGCTGGCGCTGACCTGCACCTTCGCCGCCTTCCTGGTCTTCCGCGTCAATGTCTGGCGCTCGCGTGCGCGTTCGCTCGCCGCCCAGTCGGCTTTGCTCGCGGACGACGCGCACAAGCACGCCGACGCCGAAGCAAAGTCGCGCCGCTTCCTCGACGTCCAGGGCGACGCGATCGTGCGGCGCGATCCGGCCGGCACAATCCTCTATGCCAACGACGCCTATGCGCGCCTGACCGGCCTCGCGCGCGAAAGCCTGACCGGCACCGGCCACCGGCTCGACATTCTCGAACAGGGCGAGCGGGCGACGCTCGCCGACGGCCATCAGATCCACGACCAGAAGATCGCCACGCGCGAAGGCCCGCGCTGGATCGCCTGGCAGGACATCCGGCTGCCGCACGAGAGCGGCGGCTTCGACATCCAGAGCGTCGGCCGCGACGTCACCGACCGCGTGCATGCCGAGCTTGCGCTGGCCGAGGCGCGCGACCAGGCCGAGGAAGCCAACGGCGCGAAATCGCGCTTCCTCGCCACCGTCAGCCACGAAGTGCGCACGCCGCTCAACGGCATCCTCGGCATGGCCGACCTTCTGTCCGACACGCCGCTCACGCCCGAACAGACGACCTATGTGAAGGCGGTCAGGACGTCGGGCGAAACGCTGCTCTCGCTGATCGAGGAAATCCTCGATTTCTCCAAGATCGAGGCCGGGCGCCTCGATCTCGACGCGCGCCCGTTCGGCCTGCCCGCCCTGATCGAGGACGTGGTCGAACTGCTGGCGCCGCGGGCGCAGGAGAAAGGGCTCGAGATCGCCGCCTACGTGGACGACCGCCTGCCGGCGCGCGTCACCGGCGACCTGGTACGGCTGCGCCAGGTGCTGCTCAATCTCGCCGGCAACGCGATCAAGTTCACCGCAAAGGGCGGCATCGCCATCGTCGTCGAACCCGGCATCTGGCCGGACCAGATCGCCTTCCGCGTGCGCGATACCGGCCCCGGCATCGCGCCGCAGGATCAGGCGCGCATTTTCGAGGAGTTCGAGCAGGGCGCGAACGGCGCCGATTCCGAATCCGGCGGCAGCGGGCTCGGCCTTGCCATCGCGCGGCGCATCGTCGAACGCATGGGCGGATCGATCCGTCTCGAGAGCGCGCCCGGCGCGGGCGCATCGTTCGAGTTCAGCATCGCTCTTTCCGCAGCCGAGCCGGCCGGCATCGCCGGCGCTCCGGCGACCGACCTGCGCGAGAAGAACGTACTGATCGTCTCGCCGGTGATGATCGAGGCCCCGCTTCTGGCGCGCCACCTTTCGCGTCTTGGCGCACGCGCCGCCATCGTGCCCGATGCGGTCGCCGCCGCCGCGCTCCTTCCCGAGCGCCGCTGGGACGTGCTCATCGCCGATCACGCGCTCGGCGACGCGCAGCTCGACGAACTCGTGCAGGCGACCGCCCGCTCGCCGCTGCGGCGGATCGTGCTCGTGACGCCGGCCGTGCGCGGCGAACTCGACGATCTGAAACGGCGCGGCTACGCGGCCTATCTCGTCAAGCCGGTGCGGGCGACCTCGCTGGTGGCGCAGGTCGCGGCGGCGGACGCCCACACGCCGGTCGAGGCCGACACGTTCGCCGCGGTCACGCTGGTCCCGGAGCCCGGCGCCGCGGCGCGCAACGGGCTTTCGATCCTGGTCGCCGAAGACAACGACATCAACGCGCTGCTCGCGCGCGCGCTGCTGACCAAGCTCGAGCATCGCCCGGTGGTCGCCACGCGCGGAGACGCCGCGCTCGAAACCTATTTCGGCGCGCACGCCGCCGGCACGCCGTTCGACCTGATCCTGATGGACGTGCGCATGCCGGGCATCGACGGACTGGAAGCCACGCGTCGCATCCGCGCCGCGGAAGCCCGCGCCGGCGGCCGCCCCGTCCCCATCGTCGCGCTCACGGCCAATGCCTTTCCCGAGCATCGCGAAGCCTGCCTTGCCGCGGGCATGACCGGTTTCATCACCAAGCCGCTCGACCGCGAACGCCTGATGCGCGCGCTGGACGAGATTTTCGCCTGCAACGCCGCGGCGGCCTGATTTCGGGCAAGGCCGGCACCACCCGGCCCGGATAATTTCCCGACCGGCGACCCTCGCCAACCGCGTCCCGCTGTCATAAATACGCAGCAGAATCTTTGCTTAGTGCGGTAAGGTGCCGGTGCGGTTCCGTGCGGGCCGCCGGCGATCTCGGGAACGATGTCGCGCCGGACGCGAGCGAAAGTTCAACCCATGCAAAGCAGCCACGCGACCCTTGTTCCGCCCGGCCGGCTGATCGACCGGCTGCGCACCGCTCCCCTGCAATTCCGCGACGGCCTGCTGCCCGCGCTGAAATCGTATCGCCCGCTGCGCCTCGGCGGCGGCCGCGACGCCGCTTCCCCGGTGCTCCGCCGCATCGGCTCGCTCGAAGTGCGGCTGGCGACGACGGCGTCCGAAGTGCGCCGCGCCCAGCGTCTGCGCTATCGCGTGTTCTACGAGGAAGGGTGCGCGGCGGCCGATGCGATGACGCGTCTCCTGCGCCGCGACACCGATTCGTTCGACGCGATCTGCGACCATCTTCTGGTCATCGATCATGAAAGCCGCGACCGCAAGGGCCGCCCCTCGGTCGTCGGCACCTATCGGCTGTTGCCGCAGGCGGTCGCCGAATCGCATGACGGTTTCTACACCTCGCGCGAGTTCGACATCGACGACCTGACCGGACGCCATCGCGGCCTGCGCTTCCTCGAACTCGGCCGCTCCTGCGTGCTGTCCGCCTACCGCAACAAGCGCACGGTCGAGCTGCTCTGGCACGGATGCTGGGCCTATGTGCGCCGGCACGGCCTCGACGTGATGTTCGGCTGCGCAAGCTTCGAGGGGACCGACCCCGACGCGCTCGCCCTGCCGCTCTCCTACCTGCATCATTACGCCTCGGCGCCGGAGTCTTGGCAGACGCGCGCGGTCGGCGAGCGCTATGTCGGCATGAACCGCATGCCGAAGGAGGCGATCGATCCGCGCGCCGCGCTGCGCATGCTGCCGCCGCTGGTGAAAGGCTATCTGCGGCTCGGCGCCTCGATCGGCGACGGCGCGGTGATCGACCGCCAGTTCGGCACCACTGACGTCCTGATCATCCTGCCGGTCGCGGCGATCAGCGCGCGCTATATCGAGCATTTCGCCGCCAGTGGCGAACGCCACGCCGCCTGAGCCGCCGGCTTTCCCCGGACGCTACAGCTTGCGCAACGACACCGCGTCGACGCGGTGATTGCCGGCCTTGTTGAGGATCAGGTCGGCGCGCTGGCGCGTCGGCAGGATGTTCTCGCGCAGATTGATCAGGTTGATGCGCGACCAGATGCCCGTCGCGGTCTCCACCGCTTCGTCGTCCGACAGCCGCGAGTAGCGATGGAAATACGACATCGGATCGCGGAACGCGGTCAGCCGCAGCGCCAGGAAGCGATCGACATACCAGCGCTGCAGCACGTCCTCCTCGGCATCGATATAGACCGAGAAGTCGAAGAAGTCGGACACGAACGGCACCGCCTTGCCGTCCTTGGGCGGACGGCCGGTCTGCAGCACGTTGAGGCCCTCGACGATCAGGATGTCCGGGCGGTCGATCTCGATCCACTCGTTGGGGACGACGTCGTAGACGATATGCGAATAGAGCGGCGCGCGCACCGGCCGCCGTCCGGCCTTGATCGCGGTGAGGAAGCGCAGCAATTCCGGCAGATCGTAGCTTTCCGGAAAGCCCTTCTTCTCCATCAGGCCTTCCTTCTGCAGCACCGCGTTCGGATAGAGAAAACCGTCGGTCGTGATCAGATCGACCTTCGGCGTGTGCGGCCAGCGCGCGAGCAGCGCCTGCAGCACGCGCGCGGTGGTCGACTTGCCGACCGCGACCGAACCGGCGACGCCGATGACATAAGGCAGCTTGGAATCCTCGGTGCCGAGGAATTTCTGCTGTGCACGGAATAACCGCTGCGTCGCCGCCACATAGAGCGACAGCAGGCGCGACAGCGGCAGATAGATGTCCTCGACCTCGGCCATGTCGAGCCGGTCGTGCATCGAGCGCAGCGTGGAGACCTCCGACGGGGTCAGGGTCATCGGCGTGTCTTCGCGCCGCTGCGCCCATTCGGTGCGCGAGAAGGTGCGGTAGGGCGACCAGTCCGGATCGCTGCGCATGTCCATCGTCCGCCTCACCCCTTGGAGCGCGAGGCTTTTTCCTCGTGCCCCGACTGCGCCAGGCGCGACTGCAACTCCGCCTCCACCTCCGCAAGCGTGACCTCGCGCGCCTGCAGCAGCACGAGCAGGTGATACAGAAGGTCGGCGGTCTCGGCGATCAGCCTGGCGCGATCCTCCGCCACCGCGGCGATCACGGTCTCGGCGGCTTCCTCGCCGAGCTTCTTGGCGCAATGCCTGACGCCCTTGTCGAGCAGGCTGCGCGTATAGGACGCCTCCGCGCTCGCCGCCGCGCGTTCGGTCACGCGTTCGGCAAGATCATGGAGGCTGAAACGGCTCTTCCCGGCATTCACGATGCAATCCCTGGCGGCCGGCTTGCGCGGCCCCGGGGCTTGTAGCACAAGCCGGCATGAAATTCAGAGCCCTGCGATCAAGCGACCGCCCGTGCAGCCCGCCTGTACAGCCCCGCCATGTCCGGGCCGCGGGCACCATCGGCCGGCCTTTCGCTTCCGCAGCCGGACATCGAGGCCCTAGGGTAAATTCATGACCATCCTGCCCGCCCCGGAAATTCTCGCCGCCTTCACCGTCGCCTCGCTGGTGCTGATCGTCACGCCGGGGCCGGACATGACGCTATTCCTGGGGCAGACGCTGTCGGCGGGACGCACGCGCGGATTTGCGGCCATGCTCGGCGCGATGACCGGGCTGCTCGCGCATTCGCTGCTTGCCGCGTTCGGCCTCTCGGCGCTGCTGGTCGCATCGGCGACCGCCTTCACCGTCATCAAGGTCGCCGGCGCGGCCTATCTGGTCTGGCTCGGGGTGCAGGCCATCCGTCACGGCTCGGCGTTGACACTGACGCCCGGCAGCCGACGGCGACCATTCGGCGAAGTCTATCTCATGGGTCTCGGCGTCAATCTGCTCAATCCGAAGATCGTCATGTTCTTCCTGACCTTCCTGCCGCAATTCGTCTCCGCCCACGATCCGCAGGCCGCCGCCAAGCTGCTCTTCCTCGGCCTGTTCTTCATCGCATTGTGCATCCCGGTCTGCAGCGCGCTGATCTTCGCCGCCGAGCGCTTCACCCAGGCGATGCGGCGCTCGCCGCGCCTGATGCGCGCGTTCGACTGGAGCTTCGCCGGACTGATGGGCGCCTTCGCCTTGCGGCTCCTGCTGGCGCGCGGAAGCTAAAAACGCACGCTGCCGCCGGAATTTTTCCAGCGGCCGGCGTTGCGCCCGGCGATGATCCAATAGACGAAGCCGGCAATGATGCCGGCGGCGACAACAAGCTGAAGCCCGAACGCGACCGGCGGCATGTCGGTCGTCTCCTCGAAGCGGATGTCGGAGCCGAAAAAGGCGACCAACGCGACGGCGCCGCCGCCGAACGCATAATAGAACACCGAGCGGATATCGAAGGCCTCGGCGAGACCGACCAGGACCAGCGCCGGCACGAAGGCCGCCGCCATCACGATATTGGTGGCGAGGAAGCTGAAGGCGATGAACTGGAAATGCTCGACCGGGTCGGTGGTCACCGTCACGAAATCGGGCACCATCACGCCGACCGCAAGCGCAATGCTGGCAATGAGGATCGCGATGAACAAAGCGAACAGGATGACGAGCAGGCGACCGACAAGCGACATGGGATATGTCCCGGGATATGTCCTGTTGGAGAAGGGCTGTTGAACGATCGGTAACGGACGGTCCGCGAAACGCCCGCTACGATAGCCGAAAAATACGGCCGCCAAAACGGCGGCCGGCACTTCAGTCGGTCATTTCAGTCGGTCATGGCCATGGCGCGCAACGCCATGCGCTCGCGCGCGGAGAGCTTCTCGGTCGCGCTCTTGAGCTGGCCGCAGGCCGCCGAAATATCGCGCCCGCGCGGCGTGCGCACCGGCGAGGCATAACCGGCATTGAACACGATCTCGGAGAAACGCTCGATCTGGTCCCAGTCGGAGCATTCGTAGGCGGTGCCCGGCCAGGGATTGAACGGGATCAGGTTGATCTTGGCCGGGATGCCCTTGAGCAGGCGCACCAGCTCGCGGGCGTCGGCAAGCGAATCGTTGACGCCTTTGAGCATGACGTATTCGAACGTGATGCGCCGCGCATTGGAGACGCCGGGATAAGTGCGGCAGGCCTCCAGCAGGTCGCGAATCGGATATTTGCGGTTGAGCGGCACCAGCACGTCGCGCAGATCGTCGCGCACCGCATGCAGCGAGATCGCGAGCATGCAGCCGATCTCCGCGCCGGCGCGCGCGATATTGGGAACGACGCCGGAGGTCGACAAGGTGATCCGGCGCTTCGAGATCGAAATGCCGTCGCCGTCGGCCGCCACATGCAGGGCGTCGCGCACCGCCTCGAAATTGTAGAGCGGCTCGCCCATCCCCATCATGACGATGTTGGAGACTGCGCGCACGCCTTCGACCGGCAGACCTTCGCCCTTTGTGCGCTCGGTATCGATCCAGTCGCCGAGCTGGTCGCGCGCGATCATGATCTGGCCGACGATCTCGCCCGGCGTCAGATTGCGCACGAGGCGCTGCGTTCCGGTATGGCAGAACGCGCAGGCGAGCGTGCAGCCGACCTGGCTCGACACGCACAGCGTGCCGCGGTCGGTCTCCGGGATGTAGACGGTCTCCACCAGATGCGGCTTCTCGCCGGGATGCTCGCCCGGCAATTGCAGCAGCCATTTGCGGGTGCCGTCGGCGGACACCTGCTCGGCGACCACGTCGGGACGCGCCAGCGTGAAATGTCCGGCGAGCTGTGCGCGCAATTCCTTCGACACGCTGGTCATGCGCTCGAAGTCCTGCGCTCCGCGCGCATAGAGCCAGTGCCAGATCTGCTGGGCGCGCATGCGGCGCGACCGCTCCGGCACGCCGACCTCGGCGAGCTTTTCGGCCAGAGCCGCGCGCGACAGACCGACAAGCGAAGGCTTGTCGGGCGCGACGAAGCGCTCGAGCGGCGCTTTCTCCAGCGCGAAGGGGGCGGTCGAATTCAGGGTCATCGCAAGCGGCTGCGCGGTGGGCCGGGCTCCGCGCTTCATATCACAGATAGGATGGTGGCGGCAGAATGCGAGCGGGCCGCGCCGGCGACGCTCCCGCCAGCGCCGCTCTCAACGACACTCCTGGGCAACCCGGCTCAGCGCCTGATCGATACCTTTCAGGGAGAAACGATCGATCGTTTCGGTTCCCCTGTCGGTCATCGCCTTGATGGTCATATCGCCGCTCTTGCGCATGACATCGACCAGACGGGCCTCCTCGGCGGCGTTCTTGATCCAGGCGCCGTCCTTCTGCGTGTACATCGGGTAGGTCGCGTTGCCGATCTGGATCGTGGCGTCGACGTTGGGCTTGAACTGGTAGCCGCCGATCAGGAGCGACACCTCGTCCTTCACCTTCTCCGCCGGACGCGAGGACACGAACAGATGCACGCTCATCGTGTCGTTGCGACGATTGGGCGGATTGGTTTCACCCGCAACAGGCTTGGCGAGCGCGAAGCAGACCTTGCGGCCGCCGGGCGAGGCGGTATAGGCGCCCCAATCGCCGAACTGGCCGAGCAGGGTCGCGCCCTGCGTCGGGGCCTGCGCCTGGGCGGCGGCCGCGGCCGTCATCGCCAGTGAAATCAGGGTTGAAAGGCAAATCAGTCGCAACGTCATTATTGGCCCTCGCGCATTCAGACTGCCGGTCTTGAATACCGGTTTTGGAGAAATGCGATCCTCGTCCGCCGCCCGCCGAAGGCTCCCTCCATAACAGGTCAAAATCGGCAATGTGAAGGCGTCCGGCCGCTTTTTGTCCGCTGTGACCTTGCCGCGGCAGACAGCGCGCGCCGGCTGTGGTTAGGAATGTGCGGCCTTTTGGCGAAGGCGCATCAAATGAGCGAGCATGAAAGCGATCCTGTGCACACGCCCCGGCGGCCCCGACGATCTCATCTATACGGACCTTCCCGAGCCGCAGGCCGGCCCCGGCGAAGCGGTCGTGGACGTGAAGGCCGCGGCGCTGAATTTCTTCGATACGCTGATCATCGCCAATAAATACCAGATCAAGCCCGCGTTTCCGTTTTCGCCGTCCGCGGAATTCGCAGGCGTCGTGCGCAGCGTCGGTTCCGGCGTGCGCGGCCTTGCGCCCGGAGACAGCGTGCTCGGCTATCTCGGCCATGGCTGCGCGCGCGCGCGGCTGGCGGCCCCCGCCGAGCGGCTGGCGCCGCTACCGCCCGGCTTCGATTTCGACCGCGCGGCCGGGCTCTCGATCGTCTACGGCACGACCTATCACGCGCTGAAGGACCGCGCCCGCCTGCGGCCGGGCGAGACGCTCGCCGTTCTCGGCGCCGCCGGCGGCGTCGGCCTTGCAGCGGTCGAGATCGGCAAGCTGATGGGCGCGCGGGTGATCGCCTGCGCCTCCTCGGACGACAAATGCGCGTTCGCCCGCCGGCACGGCGCCGACGAGACGATCAATTACGGCACGACCGACCTGAAGACGGCGCTAAAGGCTGCGACCGGCGGCCGCGGCGCCGACGTGGTCTACGATCCGGTCGGCGGCGATTTCACCGAGACCGCCGTGCGCGCCACCGCCTGGAACGGGCGTTTCCTGGTGATCGGCTTCGCCGCCGGGACGATCCCGAAGCTGCCGCTCAATCTCGTGCTGCTGAAGGGCATCGACCTGTGCGGCGTCTATTGGGGCGCATTCGCCGAGCGCGAACCGGCGGCGCAGCGCGCCAACATGGCGCAGATCGTCGCCTGGTGCACGCAGGGCAAGCTGTCATCGCACGTGCACGAGGTCTATCCGCTGGCGCAGACCGCGCAGGCCCTCAAGGACATCGCCGCGCGCAAGATCATGGGCAAGGCGATCCTGCATCCGTGAACCGGCAAGGCCGGTTCAGGACAATTCGTCGAGCTTGCGGCGCGCCGCCTCGCGGTGCTCGGGGCGGATATTGTCGATCACAAGCTTCAGCGCGCCCGCCAGCATGGCAGCGTCGTCGGCATAGCCGAGCATCGGCAGCAGATCGGGAATGCCGTCGAACGGCAGCACGAAATAGGCGAGCGCACCGAGCAGGATCGCGCGCACGCGCAGCGGCGTCTGCCGGTCGAACGCACAATAATAGGCGGACAGCAGGTCCTCCGCGAACGGCAGCCGCGTGACGCTGCGCTTGATCTTGGGCCAGAAGCCGGTCTGCACCGTGCGCTCGTCCGCCGCGATATCGGCGTCCGTCGCACGGTCCCTGTCGGACCACATCCGGCTACCCGCCCAAACCCGGCTGAATCGCATTCCGGCCTCCCGTTCCGCCCTGCGGCGGCGTCCGTCACATGGATAGGCCCCGCACCCCGCACAAGAGCGCCGTCAGCCGGCGAACCGCTCCATGGCCTGCGCCAGGGCGATGTCGCGCTCGGTCAAGCCGCCGGCCTCGTGGGTCGAAAGCGTGACCTGGACGGTCTTGTAGACGTTCGACCATTCCGGATGGTGGTCAAGCTTCTCGGCCGCCAGCGCCACCTTCGTCATAAAGCCGAAGGCGGCATTGAAGTCGCCGAACACGAAGGTCCTGGCGATGGCGTCGCGGCCGTTCACCTCCGACCAGCCGGACAGCGTCGCAAGCGCCGCCTGGCGGGCCGGACCGGTCAGTTTCTGCGGCTTTTCGCGGGTCATGGCAGACCTCCTGTCGCAGTTTTCCTGTCGCAAGGCGGGTTTTTTGCGGCCGGCCGGCGCGGACTGCGCCGGGCAGGCCCTCGCAAAGCATCTCAGCCGATATTACTTTTCATGACAATCGGCAGCCGGCGGGCGCGCCGCCGGAACAGGCCTTTTTGTCGACGGCCGCCTCGCGGACCGCGCACGGCAAGAGAACCATTTCGAGGAACTTCATGGGCTGGTCACTGAATATCGGATCGATCGCGGGCACCGCCATCCGCATCCACGTCACCTTCGTGCTGTTCCTCGCCTGGATATTCGGCGCGAGCTATGCCTCCGGCGGCTCCGACGCGGCGTGGAATACGCTGCTCTTCCTGGTCCTGCTCTTTGCCTGCGTGCTGGCACATGAGTTCGGCCACATCTTCACCGCCCGCGCCTTCGGCGTCGCGACGCCCGACGTCACGCTGCTGCCGATCGGCGGCGTCGCACGGCTGGAGCGCATCCCCGAAAAACCCAACGAGGAATTCCTGATCGCGATCGCGGGTCCGCTGGTCAACGTCGCCATCGCTGCCGTGCTGATCGCCGTTGCCGGGGCCAACCTGCAAACCGGTTCGCTCGCCGCCATCGACAGCACCAAAATCTCGATGATCGACCGGCTGGCCGCGGTGAACCTGTTCCTGGCGCTGTTCAACATGATCCCTGCCTTCCCGATGGACGGCGGCCGCGTACTGCGCGCGCTGCTCGGCATCCGGCTCGGCTTCGTGCGCGCGACCGAGATCGCCGCCTTCGTGGGACAGGGTTTCGCGTTCCTGCTCGGCTTCATCGGCCTGTTCTTCAATCCGATCCTGATCTTCATCGCGATCTTCGTCTATCTCGCCGCCTCTTCGGAAGCGCACATGGTGGCCCTGCGCGCGGTCTCGCGCGGCATGCCGGTCGCCTCCGCCGCCATGACGCAGATCGCGACGCTCACGCCCGACGCGCATATCGAACAGGCGGTGCAGACGCTCCTGAAGACGAGCCAGAGCGAATTCCCCGTCCTCGACGGCATGCACAAGCCGGTCGGTCTGCTCGGCCGCGCCGACATCATCCGCGCCCTGAAGGAATTCGGCCCGGACGTGCGCGTCGGCCAGGTCATGGGGACCGACCTGCCGAGCGTCGACCGCCGCTGCCCGCTCGACGACGCGGTGCGCATGCTGCAGGAGAAGGCCGCGCCCGCCGTCGTCGTGATCGAGAACGACGGCCGCTTCGCCGGCCTGATCACGACCGAGACGATCGGCGAGCTGCTGATGGTGCGGGAGGCCATGCCGAAAGGCGCGCGCCTGGCGGGCTGGAGCAAGCCGGCCGGCGCATAGGATTGCGGACAAGACCGGCGCGCCGGGGCGAGGCGATCAAACAGGCGCGTCTTACCATCTTCGGCCGCAAGGCCGTCCCGCTGGCGGAATCCGCCTGTTAATGGGCCATATCTGGCGCAATTGCGTGCAAGACGGCGGACAAAGGCCGATTGCCTTACCATTCGGGCCGACTATATTGCGCCGCAAATAGCCGCGGGCCTTCTGGCCCGCGCTTGGCTTTCCGGAACCAGACACATGAAGCTTCGCAATGTCGCGATCATCGCGCACGTCGACCATGGCAAAACGACCCTGGTCGACCGCCTGCTGCAGCAATCGGGCGCGTTCCGCGAGAACCAGCGCGTGCAGGAACGCGTGATGGATTCCAACGACCTCGAACGCGAGCGCGGCATCACGATCCTCGCCAAGGTGACCTCGGTGGTCTGGCAGGGCACCCGCATCAATATCGTCGACACGCCGGGCCACGCCGATTTCGGCGGCGAGGTGGAGCGCATCCTGCACATGGTCGACGGCGCGATCGTGCTGGTCGACGCCGCCGAAGGTCCGCTGCCGCAAACTAAGTTCGTGGTGTCGAAGGCGCTCAAGATGGGCCTGCGCCCGATCGTGGCGATCAACAAGGTCGATCGCCCCGACGCGCGGGCAATGCAGGTCGTCAACGAGGTGTTCGACCTGTTCGCGGCTCTCGACGCGACCGACGAGCAGCTCGACTTCCCGATCCTGTACGGCTCGGCCAAGGAAGGCTGGATGGCCGAGAACGAGGACGGACCGAAGGATTGCGGCATGACGCCGCTGTTCGATCTCGTCCTGCGCCACGTCGCCCCGCCCACGATCGAGGAGGGGCCGTTCCGGATGCTCGGAACGATCCTGGAAGCCAATCCCTATCTCGGCCGCATCGTAAGCGGCCGCATCATCTCCGGCGCGATCAGGCCGAACATGGCCGCCAAGGTGCTCGACCGCGACGGCAGGCTGATCGAGCAGGGCCGCATCTCGAAAGTGCTCGCCTTCCGCGGGCTCGAGCGCATGCCGGTCGAGGAAGCCGAAGCCGGCGACATCGTCGCCGTGGCCGGCCTGCCGCAGGCCACCGTCGCGCACACGATCTGCGCGCCGGAAGTCGAGACGCCGCTGCCGGCGCAGCCGATCGATCCGCCGACGCTGGCGATGACGTTCCGCGTCAACGATTCGCCGCTGGCGGGCACCGAAGGCGACAAGGTGACCAGCCGCATGATCCGCGACCGCCTGCTGCGCGAGGCCGAAGGCAATGTCGCCCTGCGCGTGGCCGAATCGGCGGAGAAGGATTCGATGGAAGTCGCCGGCCGCGGCGAATTGCAGCTCGGCATCCTGATCGAGACCATGCGCCGCGAGGGCTTCGAGCTGTCGGTGTCGCGGCCGAAGGTGCTGTTCCGGCGCGACGAGAAGACCGGCGAGACGCTCGAGCCGATCGAGGAGGTCGTCATCGACGTCGACGAGGAGCATTCGGGCATCGTCGTGCAGAAGATGTCGGAGCGCAAAGCCGACCTGATCGAGATGCGTCCCTCGGGCGGCGGACGGCAGCGGCTCGTCTTCTACGCGCCGACACGCGGGCTGATCGGCTACCAGGGCGAGTTGCTGACCGATTCGCGCGGCACCGCCGTCATGAACCGCCTGTTCCACGCTTACGCGCCCTACAAGGGCGAGGTGCAGGGCCGCCGCAACGGCGTACTGATCTCGACCGATGCCGGCGAAGCCGTCGCCTACGCGCTGTGGAATCTGGAAGACCGCGGACCGATGATGATCGAGCCCGGCTGGAAGGTCTATCAGGGCATGATCGTCGGCGAGCACACGCGCGACAACGATCTTGAGGTCAACGTGCTCAAGGGCAAGAAGCTGACCAACATCCGCACCACCTCCAAGGACGAAGCGGTGCGCCTGACGCCGCCGATCCGCATGACGCTGGAAAAGGCGCTCGCCTATATCGCCGACGACGAGCTGGTCGAGGTCACGCCGAAATCCGTCCGCCTGCGCAAGAAGCTGCTCGATCCGAACGACCGCAAGAAGGAAGAGCGGCGCCGGGAAGCCGAGGCGGTCTGACGCTCAGCGCAGCGGAATGAGCCGTTCGGTGCCGAGCCCTTCGCGGTCGGCGGCCGTCCATGTCCCCTCGAGCGCGCCGTCCGGCTTGATCTCGTAGACGACGAGGCCGTAGCCGCGGCCCATCGAATAGGCGGCGACGAAGGTCGAGGCGTTGCGCATGCAAATGCCTCGCGACGTCGTCGATCCCGTGCGCCAGGTCATGCGGCAGGTGGTGCTGCTGGTCTGGAAGATTTCCGCCGTGCCCGCATAGGGGCTGCCGTTGAAATTGGTGCCAACGACCTGGTAGCGCCCGGAGACCGACTGCGCGCTCGCGCCCGCCGCGAACAGGACGGCGGCTGCGGCCGCAAGGACGGCGAGAATACGGATTTGCATGAATTGCCCCCTGTGCTGGAGCCATCATCGTAACCCCGAAAGAAACCGCTCCACAATCGGTCCCCAGACCGCGACGCCCTCGCGCGCGCCGAACAGCGCATGGCCGTCGGTTCCGAAGCCGGGCAATAGATGAAACTGCAGCCGGCCGCCGGCGGCGCGATAGGCGTCGTTGAGCGCGCGCGCGATGCGCGGCGAGAAGAAGCTGTCGTTTTCGCTGTAGATCGAAAGAACGGGAACGCGTGCCGACGCGCCGAAGCGGCGCGCGGCCTCGACCAAGCGCTCCGGCAGGCAATTGTTGTTCGGCCGGCCCGCCATCTGGCCGCCGCGGCCGCCGGCAAAGTTGACGATCGCTTCGACGCCCAGCGGATTGCGGCCGGCGAGCGCGAGCGCGCCCCATCCGCCCGCCGAATGGCCGACCACGACGATGCCGGCTCTTTTCACGAACGGCTGACGGGCAAAAAAACGAATCACCGCTTCGATCGTGTCGGCGGTCGCAAGGCCCGCGCGCCGGTAATCGGCATTATCGCAGCCGCCTGCCGGTGAATTGGTTTCGAAATAGGGCCCGCCCGTCTCGCCATGTCCCGGCCTTTGCGGCAGCGCAACCGCATATCCGCGTGCGACGAACCACTGCGATGCGGCGCGAAATTCCGCATGGACCAGTTTCGCGCGCATTTCGGCACTCTGGACGCTGCCGTGATTGATGATGACGAGCGGAAACGGCCCGGCACCCGGCGGCCGGAATACAAGCGTCCGCATCAGCACCGAGGTGTCCTGAGATGGGACAAGCCAGAGCTGCCGCCGCATCGGCGGCTGCTCGGGACCCTGCGGCCCGGGCAGCGATTGTGCCAAAACCGTATCCGCAGAAAGCCCGGCAAAGAGCAGCGCAAGCAGCGTGGCGATTCGAGACAGCCGGCCGAGCGATTTCGAATCGCTCGACACTGTTTCTTTCGGGCAACGCATCGGCTCAATCCGAAGGGTAATCCACAACCGTTAACCGATCTTTAACCGTAGGACTTGATGCGCGACTCGGCGCTTGCTCAAATATTGGCATGAGCACAGTTCTCATCGAGATTCGCCGTGCAAAACCTGCCGATGCCGCCGCCGTGGCGGAAACGCACGACGCGGCCTGGCGCGCAGCCTATCAGGGAATCATTCCGGGGGCGGAGCTCGAACGCCTGATCGCCCGCCGCGGTCCCGACTGGTGGAATTCTGCGATTCGCAAGGGCAGCCGCATCGCCCTGATGCAGTTCGGCGAGACGATCGCGGGCTACGCGAATTACGGCCGCAACCGCGCGCGCAGCCTCTATTACGACGGCGAAATCTACGAGCTTTATTTCAAGCCTGAATTCCAGGGGCTGGGCTTCGGCCGCCGCCTGTTCTCGACCGCGCGCAAAGACCTCGCGCAAAGCGGCCTCAAGAGCCTCGTCGTGTGGGCTCTGTCCGACAACGAATCGGCGATCGAATTCTATCGCGCGCTCGGCGGACGTGCCGTCGCCCGTTCGTCGGAGCGCTTCGGCAACCGCGTGCTCGACAAGGTCGCGTTCGCCTGGAATTCCTGAGCGGCCGGCCGCTCGGTTTTCGTCTTATCCGTTCTTGGCAATCTCCGGCGCTTCGTCGACCGGCCTGTCGCGACCGCAGCGGAAGCTGCGCGCATGTGCGTCCGCGATCGTGCGCGCACGCGCGTTGGCCGCGCTGCCGCGCGCATCGACAAAGCCGACATGGCAGACGCCGCCGGGATCGAGCCGCGTCACCACCAGCACTTCGCCGGTCGAGCGCCCGTCGTCGCGTTCGGCGTCCTGCTGCGTGCGCACCGACCAGCGCATGATCGTCGCGAACGGACGCATCTTGCCGTCCGCTGCGCGCACGCCGCGCCACTCGACCGTTCCGCGATAGACGCTGTTGAAGGCCGCAAACGGCGAGGTCGCGGCCGGCGCGCGTTGCGCCCGGCGCGCGCCCGTGCCGAAGCTGACGCTCATGCGCTGGTCGCCGGCCAACAGCCACACGATCAGGCCGCCCAATCCCGGGCAACGCCACGTGCCGTAATCCTCGACGTCGCGGCCGGGCGTGTGCCGGCAATTCCTGTCGGCATCGAAATGCGTATAGGCGCTGACGATGTCTTCCGCCGCCGCGGCCGGACACGCGAATGCCAGAGCGCCCGCGACGATGCAGGCGGCCAAACCGGAACGGGTCATGACAGATTTCCGCAATGCCGTTTCAGGCGATTGGTCGCCGCGGCAACGCGGCGGGTTCATCACAGATCGGGCGCCGCGACGCCCTGCTTCGCGCAGGCCGCGCGCAACGTGTTGAGGATCACGCAGGCAATCGTCATCGGCCCGACGCCGCCGGGCACCGGCGTGATCGCGCCGGCCACCGCGCTCGCCTCGGCAAAGGCGACGTCGCCGACCAGCCGTGTCTTGCCGGCTTCGCCCGGCACGCGGTTGATGCCGACGTCGATGACGGTCGCGCCCGGCCTGATCCAGTCGCCGCGCACCATCTCCGCCCGCCCGACCGCCGCGAACAGAAGGTCGGCGCGCCGGCACACCGCCGGCAGGTCGCGGGTCTTCGAGTGCGCGACCGTCACCGTGCAGTTCTCGCCGAGCAGCAATTGCGCGAGCGGCTTGCCGACAATATTGGAGCGCCCGATGACCACCGCCTCCATGCCGGCGAGCGCCGGATGCACCGCCTTCGCCAGCCGCACGCAGCCGAGCGGCGTGCACGGCACGAGCGCCGGCAGGCCGGTCGCCAGCCGGCCGGCATTCACCGGATGGAAGCCGTCGACATCCTTGCCCGGATCGATGGTGTGGAGCACGCGCGCGGCGTCGATCTGCGGCGGCAGCGGAAGCTGAACCAGAATGCCGTGCACGGCGGGATCGGCATTGAGCCGCTCGACCAGCGCGATCAGCTCGGTTTCCGGCGTGTCCGCCGGCAGCTTGTGGTCGAACGAGCGCATGCCGGCATCGACCACCGCTTTCGATTTCGTGCGGACATAGACTTCGCTCGCCGGATCGCTGCCGACGAGCACAACCGCAAGCCCGGGCACGATGCCGGTCTTTTGCGTCAGCGCCGCCGCGGCCCCGGCGATCTTCGCGCGCAAATCCTGCGCAATGGCCTTGCCGTCGATGATGCGCGCCGTCATGCGTCCAGCCTCCGCGAAATCCGCTTGCGCGTGCCGTCACCTCCGCTCGCAGGCCGGAGCACGCTGCAGGACCGGATATGCCCGATCCACGGCGAACGTGTTAGTCGTTGCCGACAAGCTTCTCAAGCTTCGCCGACAAGCGTGAGGCATCACCGTCGATCGCGATCCGCTTGAGGCGCGCGGTGTGGCCCGCCGTGATCGTCACCGCGCGGGTGGGCAGATCGAGCGCCCGCGCCAGGAGCCGGACGAGCGCCTCGTTGGCCTCGCCCTCGCTCGGCGCCACGCGCACGCGGATTTTCAGCACGGCGCGGCCGTCGGCGAGCGCTTCGACGCCATCGATGGAATCCCGCCCGCCCTTGGGCGTCAGCCGCACCGCCAGGGAAAGCCCGCGCGCCGACGCGCTCCATGGGCGCGCGCCCATAGGCGAAGCCTAGATCAGAAGCTTCGCAATGTTGGGGATGACGACGCTCTGGATGAAGATGATGATCAGGATCACGATCACCGGCGAGATGTCGATGCCGCCGAGATTGGGGAGCAGCGCGCGGATCGGGGCCAGCACCGGCTCGGTGATGCGATAGAGGAATTCCGACAGCATCCGCACGAACTGATTGTACGGATTGACGACATTGAACGCGACCAGCCAGCTCAGGATCGCGGCGGCGATCAGAATATAGATGTAGAGCGTGAGCAGATAGGAAATGAACGCCAGCAATTCGATCATGGCTTTGGCCTGTCGGTGAATCCGGGAATCGAACAATAATTCATACAGGCCGCCCCGTGTGACGCAATCAACAGAAAAGCCGCGCCGCGGCCGGAGGGCGTCTCGCTTGACACCCAGGGGACCGGCGCCTAAATGGCCGCATCTGACGGCTTTGCGAAAAGGCGGGTTTCCGCCGGACGCCGGCCGGACGATGCCACGTCTGGGGCCGTAGCTCAGTTGGGAGAGCGCCTCGTTCGCAATGAGGAGGTCAGGGGTTCAAATCCCCTCGGCTCCACCAGACCTCCCGGACAGGCCGCCCGGGCGCAAGACCGCCGGGCCCGATGACTTTATCCACCTCCGCCGCAGGATTGACCGCGCAACGGCCGTTCGTGCTGTTCCTGCTGGCGCGCATCTGCGCGACGTCGGCGCTGCAGATGCTGGCGGTCTCCGTCGGCTGGCAGGTCTACCAGCTCACCGGCAGCGCGTTCGATCTCGGCCTGATCGGGCTTGCGCAGTTCGTGCCCGCCGTCCTGTTCGCCCTGATTGCCGGGCATGTGGCCGACCGCTACCACCGCGGCCGCGTCGTGCAGCTGGCCCAGGCGCTGGCGGCTGTCATCGCCGCGTGCCTTGCGGCAGGAACCGCGGGCGGCTGGATCACGCGCGAGATGATCCTCGCGCTCGTCTTCGGTCTGGGCGTTGCGCGGGCGTTCGAACTGCCGACCATGCTTGCGCTGCTGCCGGGCCTCGTTCCCGCCCGGCTGCTGGCGCGCGCGGTCGCGGCTTCAGCCTCGGCCAACCAGAGCGCGACCATCGTCGGCCCGGCCGTCGGCGGCCTGCTCTATGCCCTGAGCCCGACCGCCGCCTATACCAGCGCCTTCGCGCTCTATCTCGCCGCCGGCGTGCTGATCGCGCTGATCAAGGTGCAGCGCCCGGACGCGGTGCGCGAGCCGGTGGCCTTCTCGATCCTGTTCGCCGGCATCCGCTTCATCGTGCGCAACCCGGTCATTCTCGGCGCGATCTCGCTCGACCTGTTCGCCGTCCTGCTCGGCGGGGTGACCGCACTGCTGCCGATCTTCGCACGCGACGTGTTCGATGTCGGCCCCTGGGGGCTCGGCCTGTTGCGCGCGGCGCCCGCGGCCGGCGCCTTGACGATCGCGCTCCTGCTGGCGCGCTGGCCGCTGCCCGGCCGCGCCGGCATGAAGATGTTCGCGGCGGTGGCGATTTTCGGGATCGCCACGATCGTCTTTGCCATCTCCGGTTCGTTCCTCGTCGCCATGATCGCGCTCGCCGTCCTCGGCGCCGCCGACATGGTCAGCGTCGTGGTGCGCCAGACGCTCGTCCCGCTCTTGACGCCCGACGACATGCGCGGACGCGTCAACGCCGTCTCCTCGATGTTCGTCGGGACCTCCAACCAGCTCGGCGATTTCCGCGCCGGCGCAACGGCGGAGCTTTTCGGCGCGACCGGCGCGGTGCTGCTCGGGGGCATCGGCACGTTGCTCGTCGTGGCGATCTGGATGAAGCTGTTTCCCGCGCTCGCGCGCGTTGACCGGCTGGATGGATCACTTTAAGCAAAACGCCATGAGCAAGACCGACATCGAAGTGCTGCGTTCCGACGCCGTCCTGCCCAAGGGACTGCCGTTTCCCGACGGCGTGCGCGTGGGCGATCTTCTCATCCTGTCCGGCCAGATCGGGGTGAAGCCGGGCACGCTCGATCTCGCGCCCGGCGGGATCGAAGGCGAGACGCGCCAGCTTTTCGACAATCTCCGGCGCATCCTCGCCGCGCACGGCGGCAGCCTGAAGGATGTCGTGCGCGTGCAGGTCATGCTCGCCGACATGAGCGAGTGGCAGCGCTTCAACGCGATCTATCTTGAGTTTTTCCCCGATGCCGCGCCGGCGCGCTCGGCCTTCGGGGCGAACGGGCTTGCGCTCGGCGCTCGTGTCGAGATCGAGATCTTCGCCGTCAAGCGATGAGCCGGTCCTCTTGCGCGGGACGCGCGTCCTGCCGGCTGTCGCGCAGCCAGTGGGCGAGGAAATCCGCAAGCCACGTCTGCATCCCGTAATCGTAGACCCAGCGATCCTCGAAATGCGCCGTCCGCTGCTTGGCGCCCGGCAGCTCCATGCGATGCGCGCCGCGGATCGTCCACTTGCACATCATCGCGTGCGTGACTTCCGGATGGAACTGGATGGCGAAGGCGTGCTCGCCGTAGCGGAACGCCTGACAGGGAAACGTGTCGCCCTCGGCCAGGCATTGCGCGCCGGCGGGCAGGTCGAAGCCCTCGCGGTGCCACTGATAGACATGGTCGGGCCAGAGCGCGCAGACGGCGCGGCCGACGGCGGTCGGACGGATCGGGTAATAGCCGACCTCGACCTGGCCTTCGGGATGGAAATCGACTTTGGCGCCGAGATTGATCGCCATCATCTGCGCGCCGAGGCAAATTCCCAGGAGCGGCTTCTTCTCGGCGAGCGGAACGGAAACCCAGTCGATCTCGCGACGGATGAATTCGTCCTTGTCGTTGGCGCTTTGCGGTCCGCCGAAAACGATCGCGCCGGCATGCTCTTCCATGCTGTCCGGCAAAGCATCGCCGGACCGCGGCCGGCGAATGTCGAGCGCGTAGCCGCGGCTTTGGAGCAGGTGCCCGACGCGTCCCGGCGTCGAGTGCTCCTGGTGAAGGACGATCAGGACAGGAAGCGTCATCGCAGGATAGACATTAAGGACCGGAGAAAGCCTAACTCCTATCCGGTTGACGGACGTTTACAAGCCGCCGTTTGGCGCATCGGGCATGACGCAAGCGGGGAGCGGCTAGCGGCCTTTCTGCCGCGCATGGGCGGCCTCCAACACCCAGGCCCGCGGTACGAGGCGGGGCAGGAAGGTCACGACCTTGTTCATGAAGCCCGGAACCACCAGCCGCCGGCCGGCCATCAGGCCGCGATAGCCGGCTTCCGCCACCCGGTCGGCCGGCATTTCCAGAAGCCGCGGCGGGCTGCCCGGCCGGATACCGGCGACCGCCTGGAATTCGGTCTCCACCGGACCCGGACAGAGCGCGGTGACGCGCACGCCCGACTTGCGCATTTCGCGATGCAGCGCCTCGCTGAAAGACACGACATACGCCTTGGTCGCATAATAGACGGCCATGTTCGGCCCGGGCAGGAAGCCCGCGACCGAGGCCACGTTGAGAATGCCGCCGCGCCGGCGCGCGAGACTGTCGGCAAAGCGCAACGACAGATCGGTCAGCGCGCGCACGTTCAGGTCGATCATTTCGAGCTGCCGGTCGCGATCGTTTTCGATCGCCCGCCCGATCAGGCCGAAACCGGCATTGTTGACGACGTGGTCGGCTTCGAGGCCGAGGCCTGCGAGATGGGCCGCGATCCGCTCCGGCGCATCGGGTTGCGCCAGATCGAGCGGAAGACAATGCGGCCGCATTCCGGCCGTCTGCGCAATCTCGCCGGCAAGCTGCTGCAAGCGCTCGTTGCGGCGGGCGACCAGCAGCAGACGGTGGCTGTGGCGGGCGAAGACGCGGGCGAGGTGCCAGCCGATCCCGGCCGAGGCGCCGGTGATGACGGTGACGCCATTGCCGGAGCCGACGGCCTGGCTCATGGCGCCGAGCCGGCGACGCGGCGGCGCATGGCGATGCGGTCATGCGCGGAAATGTGGAGCAGATCGGCCGCCCGCCAGAGCACATTGTCCTCGAACTCGTTGACCTTGCCGTCGGCGAACACGATCTCCCACATCATCTCGACGATCCGCAGGCGGCCGGCTTCGTCCAGCGTGCGGTTGAGCAGGCTCGTGAACTGATAGAGGTCGATCGCCTCGCGGTCGGCCGCGGTCGCGGCGGCGATCAGACGGTCGGCCGCCTCGTCGTCGAGCAGGAATTGCTGCTGGAGGATGGTGCGCAGCCTATTCTGCTCCGCCGCGTCGTCGGAGCCGTCGACCGACATGACATGGATGAGCAGCGCGGCGGCGGCCACGCGATAATCGTCCGGTCCGAACTGGTCCGGCGACTTGTCGCCCTCGCCTAGCGCCGCGAAAAGATTCTTCAGGGTGTCCAGCATGCATTCGGTCCGTGCGCGTCCCCGCACGGCAATCTAGGCACCGGAGCGGGATTTTGCACGCCGCCGGCGCGCAATGGCCGCAGGCTCTATTTCACCGCCGCGCCCTTGCGCAGGCTCTCGTCGAGCAGGTCGAGATTGTTCTGAATGTAGGGGTTGCCGGGGTCCTTGGCCTGCGCCTCCAGGAGCTTCGCGCGCGCCCGGCGGCGGTCGCCGCGCAGGAGATACGAATAGCCCTGGTTGTTCAAGATTTCGGGCGTCGGGCCGGCCAGCCGCAGAGCCTGCCCGTAGGCGCGGTCGGCGAGATCGAAGCGGCGCAGCTTGTCGTAGGAAGCGGCAAGGCCGACCCAGGCCTCCACGCTGCCCGGTCCCATCTCGACCGCGCGCCGGAAATGCTGTTCGGCCAGCCCGAAGCTGTTCTCGCGGTAATATTTCTTGCCGAGATTGAGATCGTCCTTGGGATCGTCGCCGAGCACGCCGGTCGAGGAGGGCGTCATCCCCGGACCCGGGCCGGTGACCGGCACGGCGATGGAGCCGGTCGTGTCGCCGCCGCTGCCCGCGGTCAGGCCGTTATTGGCGGTATTGCAGCCGGCAAGCAGACTCAAGGCCGCCGCACACACCCACGCTGCCTTCACCACCTGAACGCGCATCACCTGCTCCCGGCCCGACCGGAACCGCCGGCAGCCGGACACGAACGCGCGGCGGCCGGCCATCCGCATGGCCTGCCCGGCCAAGCTAGGTGAGGAGGGTTAAGGATTTCTCGCCGCAGCCCGCGTACCGGCGCCGCCTTAATAGTTACCGGTATATATACGCACGGCGACCGGCAGCAGGATGACCACGAACAGTACCGGGAAGATGCACATCATCATCGGCAGCGAGAGTCTGGTCGGCAGGCTGTAGGCTTTCTCCTCCGCGCTCGACAGGCGCTTGTGGCGCATGTCGTCGGAATAGACGCGCAGCGCCTCGGTGATGCTCGATCCGAGCTCGTCGGATTGCTGGATCAAGGTCGCGAACGAGCGCGCCTCCTCGAGCCCCAGCCGGTCGGCCAGATGGTCGAGCGCCTCGGTCAGCGGCCGGCCGGCGCGGATTTCGAGCGTGGCGATATGGATGTTCGCGGTCAGCGAGGGATAGCTGTCGCCGAGCTCGCGGCCGACGCGGTCGAGCGCGGCCTCCATGCTCAGGCCGGCATCCGCGCACACCACCAGAAGATCCATGAAGTCGGGAAAGCCGGCGCGGTGCTCGTCGCGGCGGGCGGCGATGCGGCGGTCGAGATAGACGCTGGGGCCGACATAGCCGAACGTACCGGCCGCCCCGACCATCATCCAGTAGCTCGACGAGCCCGACTCGAACGGCGAGAAGAAGAACGCCGCCAGCGCGAGCCCGACCGCAAGGCTCGTGCGCCCGAGGAAGAAATAGGCGACCGCCGACGAATCGAAAATGCCCGCGCGCACCAGCCGCTGGCGCAGGATTTTCATGTCCTTGCCGTCGCCGGCGGCGTAGTGGCGCGTTGTGTAATCGATGATGCGCTGCGCCGCCTTCATGCTCGACCCGCGGATCGAGCGCACGCCGTCGCCTTCGCTGTCGAGGCCGCCGGTGCGGATGCCCGCCGCCCGGCGCTTGATCGAGCCGCGCACCCGCAGCACCGCCATGATCGAGAATGCCAGCGTCGTGCCCGCCAGGAAGACGAGCAGCGTCAGCATCATCGAGGCGCTGTCGCCGAAGACGTCGAAGATCGGTATGTCGAGCGCGGGCTGCATCGTCAGATCTTGAAGTTGACCATGCGGTACATGATGAAATTGCCGACGCCCATCCAGCACACGGCGATGCCGAGCGCGGCCTTGGTGACGCTTTCGTGCCAGACGCTGGCGTAGAAATCCGGCGCCACGAACTGGATGATGCCGAACATCGCGATCGGCAGCGACGACAGGATCATGGCCGAGGCGCGCCCTTCCGAGGCGAGCGCGCGGATCTTGCGCCGCATCTTGAAGCGCAGGCGGATCACCGCCGACAGGTTTTCGAGGATCTCGCTCAGGTTGCCGCCGGTCGAGCCCTGGATCGCCACCGCGGTGACGAACAGCGGCAGATCCTCCTGGCCGACGCGATAGAACAGGTTGCGCATCGCGGTTTCCAGGTCGGCACCGTAGGTGATCTCGTCGGCGACCACGCCGAATTCGCTGCCGACCGGATCGGGCAGTTCGCGGCCGACCATGGTGATGGCGATCGGCACCGGGTGGCCGGCGCGCAGCGAGCGCACGATGATGTCGATGGCGTCCGGGAACTGGGCGCCGAACGCCTTGCGGCGACGGCCGCGCAGGATTTTCAGGAAAAGGATCGGCACCACCGTGGCGCAAAACAGCATCGCGAGCGCGGCATGCAGGAGATCGCCGTGTACCATGACCACGACGGCGAACGTCATGACCGCGCCGAACAGCACGAACAGCACGAGCTTGGTGAAGCCGATGGTCAGGCCCGACTGCAGCAGCAGGCGGTTGAACCATACGATCGGCAGCCGATAGTCGCCGCCGCTCGTCAGCCCGCGCTCGCGACGCAACTGTACGAGGATGCCTTCGCGGTCGGGCTGGTTGTTCATCAATTGCAGCCGGCGATTGATGCGGCTGCGGTACGACGACGCCGAGAAGAACAGGAGATAGATGCCTTCGACGAACAGGATCGCCGAGACCGCCGCAAATCCGTAGAAGATGAAGACCGGATCGATATCGAAGGACATGGGCGTTACAGCGGCTGGCTGGGATCGAAATAACTGCCGGGAATCTTGATCCCGCGCGCGACCAGGTCGGACAGGAAGCGCGGACGCACGCCGGTCGCCTGGAAATGCCCGTGCACCGTGCCGTCCTCGGAGGTCGAGGTGCGCACGAACTTGAAGATTTCCTGCATCTGCACGATGTCGCCTTCCATGCCGGTGATCTCGGCGATGCTGGTGACGCGCCGCTTGCCGTCGGAGAGGCGCTGCAGCTGCACGATCATGCGGATCGCCGCCGAAATCTGGCCGCGGATCGAGGTCACGGTCATCGGCAGCCCGGCCATGCCGATGAGCTGCTCGAGGCGCGAGATCGCCTCGCGCGGGTTGTTGGCGTGGATCGTGGCCATCGATCCCTCGTGGCCGGTATTCATCGCCTGCAGCATGTCGAAGGCTTCCTCGCCGCGGCACTCGCCGAGGATGATGCGTTCGGGCCGCATGCGCAGCGCGTTCTTGACCAGTTCGCGCTGGCGGATCTCGCCCTTGCCCTCGATATTGGGCGGCCGCGTCTCCATGCGCGCGACGTGCGGCTGCTGCAATTGCAGTTCGGCGGCGTCTTCGATCGTGATCAGGCGCTCCTTGTCGGAGATGAAGGCCGACAGCGCATTGAGCATGGTGGTCTTGCCGGAACCGGTGCCGCCCGAGATGATGGCGGTCACGCGCGCCTTCACCGCGGCGGCGAGCAGTTCCGCCATCTGCGGGCGCAGCGCGCCGATCTCGACCAGCTTGTTCAGGTTGAACGGCTTCTTGGAGAATTTGCGGATCGAGACCAGCGGGCCGTCGACGCCGACCGGCCGCACCGCCACGTTGACGCGCGAGCCGTCGAGCAAGCGCGCGTCGCAGAGCGGATGCGATTCGTCGACGCGCCGGCCGACCGCCGAAACGATCTTGTTGACGATGCGCAGCAGGTGCGCCTCGTCCTTGAAGCGGCAGGCCACCGGCTCGAGCAGGCCGCCGCGCTCGACATAGGTGTTCTCGTGGCCGTTGATTAGGATGTCGCTGATCGACGGATCCTTCAGCAGCGGCTCGAGCGGGCCGAGGCCGGTCATTTCGTCGATGATTTCGGCGACGAATTCGTGCAACTCGTGCTTGTTCAGCGCGAGGCGCTCGTTGACCACGTATTGACTGACGATCTGCTGCACCTGTTCGCGCATCTGCTCCTCGGGGAGCTTCTCGAGCGCGGACAGGTTGATTTCCTCGAGCAGGCGGCGGTGCAGGCGAACCTTGGCGTCGAGGAATTTCTCGGTCAGCAGCGGATTGGCCTTGGCGGCTTGCGGCACCGCCGCTTCGCGCACCGGCTCTTCCGGGAACACGGTCCAGGAGATGCCGCCGAGCGTTTGCGGCTCCTCTTCAGGCAAAGGGGCGGGCTCCGGCGCGGGACGCCGCGCCGAGAACCGTCCGGCCATGCCTGGTCTGTTCATGTGCGCGCTCCCGTCCCGACGAGCCTCAGCGCGCGAGCGAGAGGCTGAGCTTCTTCGCCTCCGGCTGCGGCTTGGGTGCTGCGTCCTTGGCCGGCGCCGGCGCGATGAGCTTCTTCAGTTCGCGCGTGATCTTGTTGCCGCGCTTGACTTCCTCCAGCGGCACGCCGCGGTCGATCGCCTCGCGCACGAGGCGATAGAAGTTCGGCACCACGGCGACGAAATCCTTGCTGAGCGCGTTCTCGATGTCCTTTTTCGTCAAGCCGGTCGAGAACAGGCGCTGCTCGAACCGGTTGACGATCACCTGCGGCGAGGGGCCTTCGGTCATGCGCTCGCGGATCGCTTCCACGATCTGCTTGGCGTGCTTGATGCCGGGGACCGTCATCTCGCTGACGATGAAAAGCCTGTTGGAGCCGAGCAGCACGCTGTCGGTCCAGGAGAACCAGGTGCGCGGCATGTCGATCACGACATAATCGAAATGCGTCGAGACGAGATCGAGCAGGCGTGTCACGACGTCGGGGTCGAACGAGCGCATCTCGGCGGGGCGGTTCGGCGCGGCGATCACCGCAAGCCCGGAGGCGTGATACGACGTCATCACTTCGAGCAATTGCCGGTCGAGCCGGTCCGGGCTCGGCTCGATTTCCGAGATATCGAGCCGCGGCTCGAGATCGAGATAGTCGGCGCAGGCGCCGTGCTGGAAATTCAGGTCGACGAGACAGGTCGAGGAGCGACCGCGCGGGCCGCTCGAGAGCAGCAGCAGCGCGGTCTGGATGGCCAGTGTGGTCACGCCCGCCCCGCCGACCGCGGCGAGGAAAGTGTAGATTTCGGCTTCAGTCGTTTCGCTGGCGACCGGATGGGCCACCCGCGCGCAGGTGCGCACCAGCTCGACCGCCGACACCGGCTTGACCAGAAAGTCGGCGACCCGCATCTGCAGCAGCGTGCGCGCCACCTCAGCGTCGAAAGTCTGGGTGATCACGACCACCGGCGGCCAGCCGCCGGTGCGCGCCATGAGCCGCTGCATCGCCGCCATCTCGTCGTCGCGGCGGGCGTCGAGGTCGATGACGACGACGGTCGCGCCGTTGACGTCGATCTTCTCTCCGGCGCCGGCCACGGTGGCGGAGATAATGCGCAGATCGATCTGCGGCGAGGCGCTGAATGTGGTGCGCACCATCTGCTCGAAGCCGGCGTCCGCGGTCAGAACCACGACGCAGGTCTTCGTCGGTGCGGCCGGTGTACGGTTGAGACGCATCGGCTGTCCTTTACGGTTTGCCGAAGCCGGCGACGGGGGCCGGCGGCGGGGCGCCCGGGGTCGATGCGTTCGTGGTCGCGGTCTGGGTGGAGCCGGCCTGCTGGGCGGCCTGCTGATAGGCGACCGAGGAGGTCGTGGCGTTGACCGGCGGGATCACGCGGCCGTAGCGATAGCGCTCGATCGCGCTCTGCATCTTCTCGCCGTTGAACGCGATATTGCGGTCGGCGCTCGCCGGCGGCCAGGGATCGACCATGTGCGTGACGCGGTTGGCCGCGATGGCGTCGCCTGCCGAGGGCACCACCGTCTCGCGGCGGTCGAAATAGATGTCGGAGCAGCCCGCCAGCAGCATGCTGGAGGCGACGAGCGCGGCGCGCAGGAGGCCGTCAGTTCTTGACCGAGACATAGGCCTCTCCCGTCGGCAGATCGAGCATGTGTCCGGTCATCGGGCGGTCGGCGCCGGCCGCCACCTTCGCCATCTGCGGCGTCACTTCCGGCTTGCCCATCAGGAAGAAATCGACGTCGTTCGGCGGCAGCGTGTTGTCGAGCGGCGTGCGGATATTGTCGCCGGGCCGGGCCGGCCGCACGAGGCGCGGGGTCACGATGATCGCGAGATCAGTCTCGTTCTTCTGGTAGGCGGCGGAACGGAACAGCAGACCGAGGACGGGGATGTCGCCGAGCCACGGCAATTGCTGCTGAGCGGTCTGGCCCTGGCTCTGCAGCAGGCCGCCGATGACGAAGCTCTGACCGTCGCGCAGCTCCACCGTCGTCGAGGCGCGGCGCACGATCAGCGGCGGCACCGAAATGCCGGCGACCTGGACCGGATTGGACGTGTCGAGCTGGCTGACTTCCGGCTCGATCTTCATGTTGATGACGCCATCGCCGAGCACGGTCGGCGTGAACGCGAGACCGACGCCGTAACGCTTGTATTCGATCGAGACGGTGCCGAGCGAACCGGGCACCGGCACCGGGAATTCGCCGCCGGCCAGGAAGCTCGCGGTATCGCCCGACAGCGCGACGAGATTGGGCTCCGCGAGCGAGCGCGCCATGCCCTTCTGTTCGAGCGCATTGACCAGGATGTCCGCCGACAGGCCGCCGGCGATCAGCTTGCCGATCAGGAAGCCGAACGGCGCGGTGCCCGACAGGACGCCGGCGGCGACCGCCGAGGAGATCGGCAGTTCGCTTGATTTCACGTTCTGGCCGCCGGAGGTGACGCCCGGCTGCTTCCAGACGCTCGATCCGGTCGGCGTGATCGGAAGCTGCGACGCCGCGGTGCGGTTGCCGACATTGGCAAGGTAGCGGTTGCCGAACGAGTTCCACTGCACGCCGAGCTCGCGGCCGGCTTCGCGGTTGGCCTCGATGAAGCGCACCTCCAGCATCACCTGCTGGGGCTGCATCACCGCGACCGAATTGATCACTTCCGGCCCGAACTGGCGGGCGATGGCGACCGCCTTGTCGAGCGTGACCGCATCCGGGCTCGTGCCGCTCAGCATGATCCGGCCGTTGACCGAGGTCACCTTGATCTTGGCATAGGGAAAGCGCTTGGCGAGCGTGGACGAGAGCATCGAGGTGTCGTGGGTGACCTCGACGTCGAACACGCCGATCGGCTTGCGCGCCTCGCCATAGGCGGTCACGCGCGTGGTGCCGCTCTTGCGGCCGAGGATCGACAGCGAACGGTCGGTGAGCGGATTGACGTCGGCGATTTCCGGATCACCTACCTGCAGCTCGATGAAGCTGTTGTCGGTGCGCACGTCCTCGGTCTTGCCGATGGTCACGCTGATCATCGCGGTGCGCTTGGCGCCCCCGATCGACACGAGGCGCGTCGGCTGGGCGTCGGCCGTTCCCGCCGGAACGAGCGTGCCGCCGGCCAGCACCGCGATGGCGGCTGCGACCGTCGCCGCAAAGGCATAGAGGCCCGCAGCGCTTCGCCGCGGGATTTTCGCGTCTTGCATCCGTCGCGCTGTTACGACGGATTCGGCTTTGGTGTTCTTCACGACACTCTCCCCACCCTATTCCCCGTTTACCTGCGCCCGACCGTCTCCCCCTTCGGATCGGCCGGGCGGGCCGCCTTGTCTTCTACCGGCACGCTGTATTCCTGCCGGGTCGCCGCGCGCGTCACGGCAACCGTCGTGACGTTGGCGCTGGCCGGAACGTTCTTTGCGACCGGCACGCTCGGCGCGCTCAGGTCGTTGACCGAAATCCGGCGCGTGAATTCAGCCGACGCCTCGCCGGCCTTGCGCAGTACGAGCGAGATCGTACCGACCGAGGCGGCGAGCGCGATCTTCTGGGCGCCCACGGTATCGACCTCGAGCGTCACCGCCTTGGCCACCGCGGGCTTCTCCCCTCGCTCGTCGGAGTTCTGGTCGACGGCGAGGACGCGCGCATTCTGCAAGATGATGTCGGTCGAGCCGGCGGACTTCTCCGCCTGGCGCGTGAGCGCGACGTCGACATAATCGCCGGGCAGGACGAAGCCGGCGACGCCTTCGACGTCGTTGACGCGCACGGTCACCGCTTTGAGGCCGTCGCGCAGCATGGCCGAGAGCGTGGCGCGCTGTCCCGGGCCGGTGATCTTCCAGCGCAGGATCGGCTCGTTCTCCTCGAACGGCGAGAGCACGACGCGGCGTCCGTCCTTGGTCAGGTCGGCGATGGTCGCGAACGCGCCCGCCGGGACCGCCTGGTCGGGCCAGGGAATCTCGCGCACCGCGCCCGACGACAGCTCGGTGCCGAAACGCAGCGACTTGCCGGCGACCACGATCGTGCGCGTCGGCACGGTCTTCTTTTGCGCCTCGAGATTGCGCATGCGCATCTCGGCCTGGCTGTTGAGCCAGGACTGCGCCACGAAAACCGCGAGCAGGCCGAACACGACGGCAAACGCGATCATCACGATGGTCGAAGTACGCACGACGCTGTTCCCAATTACGAAAGTTCTTTAACTTTCTTGTCGGGCGCACTATCGGACTGCGGTAGTATTGATTTGGTGAAGCAGGCGGGGGTTCTGCGCCTATGCTGAAGATTGGTTGAACGGCTATCGTTTATGAAAGATGTCGTACGCCATTCAACGCATCGGTAACCTTGAGTAAAGTTTGACGGGTCGCGACGAACCCGCGCAGTGCCGGCAATCCGGCGTTCAGCGACTTTCCCGAAAAATCAAACGATCGCCGCCGGCGTGCGCATGGTGCGCGCCGCGCGCTCTTTCGCAAGCTGGGCGATCGCCATCAGGTCCGGCTTGCCGCTGCCGAGCAGAGGCAGCTTCTCCATCACCACCACGTCGGCGGGAATCATCAGCTCCGATGCATGCCGCTCGCGCGCGAAGGCGATGAAATCGGAGCGCGTGGCGCCGGGCCGCTGCGTGAACAGGATCAGACGCTCGCCCTTGCGCGCGTCGGGCACGGCGGCGACCGCCGATACGTGCTCGGGCCACAACTCGCCCGCCAGCGTCTCGACCGCGGCAAGCGAGACCATTTCGCCGCCGATCTTGGCGAAGCGCTTGGCGCGCCCCTTGATCGTGATGAAGCCCTGCTTGTCGATCTCCACGATGTCGCCGGTGTCGTGCCAGCCTTCCGGCGGCGGCTCGAGCACGCCCGGATTCTCGGTCCGCAGATAGCCGAGCATGACATTGGGTCCACGCACGAACAGGCGTCCGCCTTCGGACACGCCCTCGACCGGCTCCAGACGCGCCTCCATGCCCGGCAGCAGGCGACCGACGGTGCCGAACTTGTTGAACATCGGCGTGTTCAGCGCGAGCGCCGGCGCGGTTTCGGTCACGCCATAGCCTTCGAGGATGCGCAGTCCGAACTTCTCGAGATAGACGCGGCGCGTCGATTCGCGGATCGCCTCGGCGCCGGCCAGGATGTAACGCAGCGAGCGGAAGTCGTAGGGGTTGGCGACCCGCGCATAGCCGTTGAGGAACGTATCGGTGCCAAACATGATGGTGGCGTTGAACGTGTAGATCAGCTCCGGTACGGTCCGGTAATGCAGCGGCGAGGGGTAGAGGAATATCCGCACGCCGGAGACAAGCGGCAGCACGGTACCGACCGTCAGCCCGAAGGAATGGAACACCGGCAGCACGTTGAACACGAGGTCGGTGCGGCCGAAATCGATGCGCGCTTTCGCCTGGGCGGCGTTGGTCAGCATGTTGCGATGGGACAGGACGACGCCCTTGGGCGTGCCTTCGGAGCCCGAGGTGAACAGGATCGCCGCCCAGTCGTCCGGCTTGCGGCGCACGAGCGGCTTCTTGTACGCGAGCAGGCCGCGCAGCTTGTCGCGAAGCCCGACGGTGGCGCGCACGTCCTCGAGGAAAACGAACTTCATCTCGGCCGAGAGCTTCTCAACCAGCGCGTCGAGCTTGCCGCGCTCGATGAAGCCGCGCGCGGTGACGATGGTGGTCACCCGCGCGGCCTTGCAGGCGGCGAGGATGTTCGTCGCGCCGGCGGTGAAATTGATCATGGCCGGCACCCGCCCCGCCGACATCAGGCCGAAGACCGTGACCGCCGCGCCGTTGGAATTGGGCAGCATCACGCCGAGCGTGCCGTCCTCCGGCGCAAAATCCATCAGCTTGCGGCCGAGAATATGCACGCCGAGCAGGAAACGCTTGTAGGTGAGCTGGCCGGTGACCGTGTCTTCGACGGCGATGCGCCGCATCCCGTGCGTCGTCGCCGCCTCGATCAGCGCTTCCACCGCCGTGCGGTCGGTCGAGGTCGTGCGGTAGACGAGATCGGACATGATCTCGTAGAGCGCGGCGCCCGCCGCCTGGCGGCGGAACTTGCCGCGCAATTCGGGATCGACCGAGAGCTTGACCGGCTCGAGCACGGTGATGCGTACTTTCGGGAACAGCCGGCGCGGCACCTGGTCCTTCTTCAGGCGCGTGAACGGCGACTGCTCCAGCCCGTCGATGCGCACCGGCACGATGGTGGCGTCCGACTTGTCGGCGATCAGAGCCGCGCCGTCATAGACCTTCATCAGCGAGCCGGTGACGGTGAGCCGGCCTTCCGGGAAGATGATCAGCGTATTGCCCTGCTGCACCGCATGGATGAGCGTGCGCGTCGCCATCGGCTTGAAGGGATCGATCGGCAGCGCGCGCGTCATGCGCACGAACGGACGCACCCACCATTTCTTTGCCATGTTGGTGTCGACGGCGAAGATCGGATCGATGCCGAGCAGCCCCATCGCGATCCCGGCGTCGAGAAAGCTCACATGGTTGAGCGCGATGATGCTGTTGGGAGGAAGGTTGTGGAGGTTTTCCAGCCCCTTCACCTCGGTGCGGAAGATCGCGCGGAAGAGAATGAGCACGAAATCGTTGACCGGCCGGGTCGGGATCGTGAAGCCGATGATCACGGCGGCCGCGAAATTGAGCAGCCCGAGCACGAGGAAAAGCTGCGGCGGCGTCATGCCGGCGGTCTGCAGCGCGGCGAGGACGAGCGTCGCCGTCACCATGAACAGCGCGTTGAGCACGTTGATCGCCGCGATCACCCGCGCGCGGCGGTCGGCGCCCGCCCAGGCCTGCACCGCGGCGAAAGCCGGCACGATGAACAGGCCGCCCGCGACCGCCAGCCCGATCATGCCGATGGCGACATTGTAGCCGCGCACGGTCGCGAACACGGTGGCCGGGCCCGAGAACTCGGTCGCCGGCGTGACGCCATAGGTCGCAAGGCCGAGAAAGACCGAGAAGACGCCGAGCAGCACCGCGCCCATCAGCGTCGGCAGGAGCACGATGCGCCCGCTCGACAGCCAGGCGGCAAGGCCAGAGCCGACCGCGACCGCGATCGAGAACATCGCGAGATAAACGGTGACGACCTCCTCGTTGCCGCCGACGAGCGACTTGACCATCGGCGGCAAAAGCGACAGCGCCACCACGCCGACGAGCCAGAACCAGCTCGTCACCATCGCCCCCCACCACAGGCGCGGATCGCTGCGCAGATGGCGGATGAGCGACCAGGTCGAGGCCGCCACGTTACGGTTGATCACGAGATCGGGCGCGCCCGAGCCGGTCAGTGGAATGGAGCGGCTGCACAGCCAGCACAGCACCGCAAACGTCATGACCAGCGCCGAGAAGATCATCGGGTCACCGCCGCCGCGCGCGGCGATGCCGCCGGCAATGGTGCCGAGCAGGATGGCGATGAAGGTCGCGCCTTCGACCAGCGCATTGCCTTTCGGCAGCTCGCTGCGGTGCAGATGGTCGGGCAGGATGCCGTACTTGATCGGGCCGAACAGCGCGCCGATCACCCCGAATCCGAACAGCGCGACAAACAGGATCGGGATCGAATGCAGGACGAAGCCGAGCACGGCGATGCCGGCGACGCCGATCTCGATGAATTTCAGCCGCCGCGCGACGATCGCCTTGTCGTAGCGGTCGGCCACTTCGCCGCCGATCGCCGACAGGAAGAAATAGGGGGCGATGAAGACCGCGCCGGCAAGCGAGATCAGCGCCTCGCCGTGCGAGCCGCTGATGTGGAACAGGATCAGGAAGACGAGCGAGTTCTTCAGAAAATTGTCATTGAACGCCGAGAAGAACTGCGTCCAGAACAGCGGCGCGAAGCGCCGCGAGAGCATGAGGAAACCGGAATCCATCAGGTTGCGTCGCCACGTTGCATGCGCGTTCCGGGGCACTGCTTAGCACGGCCGAGGCCCGAAAGCGCGCGGCAAATGGGCGGCCCGAGGCGGTCGGCGGCCGCGCGCGTGCGGATACGCACCGGCGCGCTCAGTCCTCCCGCGCCAGCAGCGTGGGCTCCTTCATACAATCGTCATCGACGCCGTTGAACGCGCGGTATTGCGTGAAGCCGACCCAGGACATGGGCGAGCCGGTGACCGCGACCTGGTAGCAGAACTCGGTGCGGTGGCGCCCGGCGTCGGTGAAGACCTCGTCGTATTCGACCCAGCCCCAGATCAGCAGCCGGCCCTGCAGGTCGCGCACCTGGCGCAGGACGCCGGGCTCGATGTCGATCAGGGGCGCGAGCGCGGTCGCCTTGGGGCCGACGATCAGCGGCTTGTAGTCGTCGTAGGACAGGATGCGGTTGCCGACCTCGTCGAAATCGGGGAAGTCGAATTCCGCGGGCACCGAACGCTCGAAGAACTTCCAGTTGACCTGCGAGCGCCCGCCGCGGGTCGGCGTCGCGCCGGTATTTTCCCAGATCGGCTGGATGGTGCAGATCTGGATTTCCTCGTTCAGCGGATTCTTGATCAGGTTGAGACGGAATTCGCGCAGGAACACATAGGCGCGCTGCGCCGAAATCAGCGCTTCGTTGACCACGAGCGCCGAATGCTCGCTCGACAGGAGCAAACGTCGCATCCAGGCCCCCTGTATCAGGCCCTGAAACGTCAGGGTGAGGACCAGGAACAGGGCAAAGCCGGTCATGGCGACGTCGGTCGCCTTGATCGTGCACAGGAAGTTCGTCACCCAGCTCGATGAAGCGGCAACCGGCTGCAGCGCCATAAGCTGGGCCGGTTCGAAGCCGCCCTGCATGAGCACGGCCGGCAGGGCCCGCAGCCTCATGATGTCGGACTGGAACATGGCATCGGGCTGGAACTGGATCGGGACCGCCAGGCCGGATGCCGACAGCCCGGACGAGCCGCAGACTTGGCCGACCAGCACGACGAAAGCGACCATGAGGACAAGCGAAACGGCCGCCGAGACGATCAAACCGGTGACAAATTTCATTCCGACCCCAAAGAAAACGAGAAACCCTCGCCGCCCCGACCCCTTATCTCATCACCGGAGCCGCTTCGCCACCTCTTCCAGCATCACTTCGGTGGCACCCCCGCCGATGGCCTGGACCCGCGCGTCGCGCGCCATCCGCTCGATCGCGCTCTCGCGCATGAACCCCATGCCGCCGTGGAACTGAACGCAGGCATACATGACCTCGTTGACCAGCTCGCCGCAATAGGCCTTCACCATCGAGACTTCGCGCGTGGCGTCGACGCCCTGCGTATCGAGCCAGGCGGCATGATAGACGAGCTGGCGGCCGGCCTCGACCCGGGCGGCCAGCATGGCAAGCCGCTGCCGCACGGCCTGCTTCTCGAACAGGGTGGTGCCGAAGGTCTTGCGCTGGGTGATCCAGTCGAGCGTCAGCTCGATGGCGGCCTGCGCCTCGCCCATCGCCATGGCGCCGAGCACGATCCGCTCGTTCTGGAAGTTTTTCATGATCGCGTAGAAGCCGCGGCCCCGCTTGCCGAGCATGTTCTCGGCCGGCACCCGGCAATCCTCCAGCACGAGTTCGGCGGTGTCGGAGGAGCGCCATCCGTGCTTGTCGAGCGCGCGCGCAACCGTGAAGCCCTTCGCTCCCTTCTCGACCAGGAACATGGAAATGCTTTGCGAGGGCTTGCCGTCCGGATCGGTCTTGGCGGCGATGCAATAGAGGTCGCCATAGACGCCGTTGGTGATGAAGGTCTTCGATCCGTTCAGCACGAATCCGCCGGCTTCCTCGCGCGCGGTGGTGCGGATGTTCTTGACGTCGGAGCCCGCGCCCGGCTCGGTCACGCCGACGGCGACGATTTTGCGGCCGGCGATGATGTCCGGCATGTACTTGTCTTTCTGCGCCGGCGAGCCGCCGTTGAAGACATGCACCGACGCCATGTCGGTATGCACCAGCACGGTGATCGCAAAGCCCGAGAAGGTCGAGCGGCCGAGCTCTTCCGCCAGCACCACGGTGGCCAGCGTGTCGAGATCGGAGCCGCCGTATTCGGCCGGATAGCGGATGCCGAGGAAGCCGAGCTCGCCCATGCGCTGCAGCACCGGACGCGGAACGAAGCCCTGCTCCTCCCACGCCGCGCCGTGCGGCTTGACCTCCTGCTCGACGAAGCGGCGCACCTGCGTGCGCAGCATGTCGTGCTCTTCGCGAAAATAGGCGGAGCGGCTGGCCTGAAGTCCGGTCGGGGAATGGACGAGGTTCACGGCATCTCTCGTGCAGGTCTCGCGCGGGGCGGCGGAAAACGTTAGTAAGCGCACCGCGGGCCGTCAATTTCGCGCGTCCGCGCATGGCTGGCCGGCACCGGCATGGCTGGTCAGACGGCGTGCGCCGTATTATGCCCGCCGCTTCCGCCCCGCGAGACCGTTCCGTGCCCGTCAACCCCGTCGCCAATGCATCGGCCGTGACCGTTGGAACATTGTGCGGCGTCGCCGCGGCCCTGTGCTGGGCGATGGGCTTCACCGTTGCCAAATACGGCCTCGCGCACGGCATGACCGCGCCCGACCTGGCCCTGCACCGGTTCGCCTGGTCCGGCCTGCTCATGCTGCCGCTTCTGGCGCGCCAGGGACTGGGCGATCTCGGCGGCATCGGCTGGCGGCGCGGCATCGCGCTCATGCTGCTGGCCGGTCCGCCGCAGGCTTATCTCGCCTATGTCGGCTTCTCGCTGGTGCCGCTCGGCCATGGCGCGGTGATCCAGCCGGCGATGGCTACGCTCGCCGGCGTCGTCCTGTCGGCGCTCGTGCTGGGCGAGCACCTCACGCCGATCCGCATCTTCGGCATCATCACGATGATTGTCGGACTTCTGGTCTTCGGCGCGGAAGCCCTGGCGAGCTTCGGCTCGCACGGCATCGGCGGCGATCTGCTGTTCGTGATGACCGGCTCGATGTGGGCCTGTTTCAGCGTGCTGCTGCGACGCTGGTCGGTGAGCGGCATCCAGGCGAGCGTAATCGTCAGCGTGCTGGCGCTGTTCTTCCTCGTGCCGGTGCACGGGTTGCTGTTCGGCTATGAGGCGATGATCGCCGCCGGCTTCGCGCAGAACCTGCTGCAGGCGCTGGTGCAGGGCGCGCTCGCGGGCGCGATCCCGATCTATCTGTACGCCCATGCGGTGACGAAGCTCGGTGCCGGCCGCGCCTCGATATTCATCGCGCTGGTGCCGATGTTCGCCATGATCCTCGGCGTGCTGCTGATCGCCGAAATCCCGACGCTGATGCGCATCGTCGGGCTCGCGATCGTAGTCGTCGGATTCCGCTTCGCGATAAAGCCGTAACGGCGCCCGCCCTCACGCCGCCTTGCGGCTGGCGAGGAAGTCGCCCATGCGGTCGAGCGCCTTGAGGATGTTCTCGGTCGAGTTCGCGTACGAGAGCCGCACATAGCCCTCGCCTAGGATGCCGAAATCCGGCCCACCGATGATGGCGACGCCGGCCTCCTCAAGCAGCGACGAGGCGAGCGCCTTCGCCTTCCAGCCGGTCTTGCCCACGTTCGGGAAGGCATAGAACGCGCCCTTGGGCGTCGCACAGGTGATGCCGGGCAGCTTGTTGAGGCCCGCGACCACGACTTTGCGCCGCCGGTCGAATTCGGCGACCATGCTGCGCACGGCGTCCTGCGGCCCGGTCAGCGCCGCGATGCCGGCATATTGCGCCGGTGCGTTGACGCAACTGTGCAGGTTGACGGCGAGCTTGCGCGCATAATCGTAAAGCTTGCCCGGCCACACCGCGTAGCCGAGCCGCCAGCCGGTCATGGCATAGGTCTTCGACCAGCCATTGAGCAGGATCAGCCGGTCGCGCAGCGACGGATAGGAGAGCAGGCAGACATGCCGCTCGCCGTCATAGGTCATATGATCATAGATTTCGTCCGACATGACGGCGACGTCCGGCCATTGTTCGAGGCCGGCGACGAGCTTGTCGACTTCCGTCTTGGGCGTGACGCCGCCGGTCGGATTGGCCGGCGAATTGAGGATCAGCAGCCGCGTCTGCGGCGTGATCAGCTTGAGCGTCTCCTCCGCCGAGAAGGCGAAGCCGTTCTCCTCGCGGATCGGCACCGGAACCGGCCGCGCGCCGGTGAACTCGATCATCGAGCGATAGATCGGGAAGCCGGGATCGGGATAGAGGATGTCGGCGCCGGGCTCGCCGAACATCAGGATCGACATGAACATGGTCGGCTTGCCGCCGGGCATGATCATGACCTCGTCGGGGGAGACGTTCACCGCGAAGCGCTTGTGCAGGTCGGCGGCGACCGCTTCGCGCAAGGCGGGAATGCCGGTCGCCGGCGTATAGCCGTGATGGCCGTCGCGCAACGCCTTCACCGCCGCCTCCACGATATGGTCGGGCGTGCGGAAATCCGGCTGGCCGATGCCGAGATTGATGATGTCGCGGCCCTGCGCGGTCAGCGCGTTGGCGCGGGCGAGAACCGTGAACGCGTTCTCCTCGCCGATCCGGTCGAAAGCCGCGATGGTGCGAAACATTGATCCTCTCCCGTGCTGGCGCCGCATTAGGCCCGCGGGCGCGGCAGCCCGTCAACCCGGACACCGGTCGCCCCTTGCCGGCACGGGGGGCCGTTCACGGCGCGCGCGGCTCGCGGATCACAAGCGCATCGCAGGGAAGGTCATCGAGAAGCTGCTTGGCGACGCTGCCGATCAGCACGTCGAACACCGCGCTGCGGCCGTGCGAGCCGAGCACCACGAGGTCGACGGCCTTGTCGTTCACATACTCGCGCAGCAACTGGCCCGGGGGTCCGCACTCGATCAGGACATGCGGACTTTGCCGTTCGCCCTTCAGCAATTCGGTACCCTTCAGGAAGGCCGCGCAATCCTGCTCGGCGACTGCCCGATATTCCCGCCGATAGGCATCGGGATCGGACATCAGCCCCGACATCGGCGGCTCATAAGCATGGAACACGGTGAGCGGCTGTCTCGGGAAAAAACGGATCGCGGCCTCCAGCGCGTGCCGCGACGATTCGGAGAAGTCGGTCGCAACGACGACGTTGCGATAGGTCTCCCGCGCGCGCTTCTTCACCACCAGCAACGGCACATGCGAATGACGGATCAACCCGTCCACGGTCCGGCCCAGGCCGAGCATGGCCAGGAATTCGTTGCGCGCCGTGCCGATCACGATCAGCCCGCAATTCTCCTTCTCGGCCGTCCGCATGATCGCGTCGACCGGATCGCCTTCCTCGACAATGATCGTCGTCTTGACCGCGATGTTGCCGAGGTCGGCGGCGATGGTCTTGCGCGCGGCATTGACCCGGTCGGTCGGCTGCTTCCACGACGGCAGCGGCTCGGCCTGACCCGGCACGCCTGTAGTCTCGATCACGTTCAGGACGACCAGCGGCACCTGCCAGCGTCCGGCAAGAAATGCGGCGCGATCGAGCGCGCGGTCGCTGCGGGCGCTCAGGTCGGTCGCCACCAGAATCTTTTGCCGGTCGCCGCTCGTCCAGTCTGGGCCAGCCATTTTCGTCTCCAGTCATTCCCACGCATCAGGCACGCTTGAGGCCATCCGTAACGGCCGGCACGACGGTCAACCTACTATCCGCAGATGCTCCCGTCTTGCCGCAAAGAGTCGCTGTCCGCATTCCGGCATCATGACGATGCACCGCCGCTCAGATGCGGCACTCCGACGATTTTTTCGATCGGCACGACGAATGCCAGCCCCCGGCCGGGCTGGTTGAGCTCGGCCGCCTTGACGATTTCCTGCAGGATCGCGTCGTTCTGGCCGTCATGGGTGAGCGTGAGCACGATCTCCTTCTCGGGCTCGATCGGGATGCCGAAGATCGAGTCCTTCTCGTTGACGCCGACGCCGCGGCCCAGAAGCACCGTGCCGCCGCTGGCCCCGGCCTTGACGGTGGCTTCCAGAACGGTGTTGCCCCACCCCCTGCGCACGATGCTGACAATCATGGACGGCTTAGGCATTTCAGGGCTCCTTTCGGGACTCTTTCCACCGGATGAGCAAACCCAAAGTCATGACCGAGATGATCGGCGCCACCGCGATCAGCGCCACGAGGCCGAGCCCGTGCATGATCGGGTCCTGGCTTCCGATCGACGACGACGCGCCGAGCGCGAGCGCCAGCAGAAAGGTATTGGCCAGCGGCCCGGTGGCGACGCCGCCGGAATCGACCGCAACCGCGACGAAGTCGCGGTCGCTCAGCCACATGATGACGATAACGAGCGTATAGGCCGGCACAAGGATGGAGATGAGCGGTATCTCGTATGCAATCCGCAGCAGACCGAGGCCGACGAACGCCGCCACGCCGACGCAGATGGTGTGCAATACCAGCGCGCGCGGGATCGATCCGTTGGACGCATCGTCCACCTGATTGGCCAGGATGCGCACCGCCGGCTCGCCCCAGGTCGTGACGAATCCGAGAAACACACCGGCCGGCAACAGGAGCCATTTCTGCTCCAGCGCGCCGAGCGCCTGACCGATCGCGCGCCCGAACGGCATGAAGCCGATGCCGACCCCGAGCAGAAAGAGGAACAGGCCGGCGGCTGCGATCGCGGTGCCGGTCAGGATCTTGCGCACGTCGTTGCGCGGCAGGTCGAGCATGAAGACCTGGAACAGCAGAAACAGCGTCGCCAGCGGCAGCACCGCCATCGTCACGCTCCATGCCGTGCCGCCGAGTTCTTCCAAAAAGGATATCTCCGTCATCGTAGCAGCATCCCCATGAGCAGGATGGCGACGATCGGGCCGATCGAGGCAAGTCCCAGAAGACCGAAACCGTCGGAGATCGGCGAGCGCCCGGCAAGGACGGAGCTCAAGCCCATTGCGAGCGCGATCACCACCGGCGCGGTGAGGACGCCGGTCGTGACGCTGCCGGCGTCATAGGCGAGCGGCACCAGCCCCTCCGGCGCCGCAAACGAAAGCAGGATGACCGTCGCGAGCACGATCGTCAGCAAAAGCCGCAGCGATATGCCGTACACGACCCGCGCCATGGCAAGCGCGACAAAGACGGCGACGCCGATGGCGATCACATAGAGGATGACCTGTCCGTCGATGGCGCCGGCCGAGATCCGGTCGACCTGTTCGGCCAGCACCAGCACGTCCGGCTCGGCGATGGTCGTGGCGAAACCGAAGGCGAACGCGACGGCGACGATCAGCGTCACCGATCCCTTGCGCGGCAGTTCGGCGCCGATGAAACGGCCCATCGGCAGGATGCCGAGATCGACTCCGAGAAACAGCAGCAGCATGCCGGCAATGACGAGTGCCGAGCCCGCGAGGAACTGAAGGAAGACTGGCGTCGGCGCCTGAACGATCGTCGCCTGAAGCAGACACGCGACGCCGATCAACGGCATGGCGGTCTTAAACACTTCGAGCAATCGATTTTTCAGCTCCGACAGCATGATGGCCGGACGTTATGGGGGCGCTCGGGCCAGTGTCAATTGCAGAAGCCTCCGCTGCGCAAGCCTCCGCGCACATTTCGCGCACGCACGCCACGATCCGTTCGCCGCGGGCGGCATTGCGCCGCATCGGGCTCCGCGCCGCGGAAGAAGCCGGATGCCGCAATATCGGCCGCGAATTGCCCTGCCCCGGCAGACGCTTGCCGGACGAGTTGCGGTTGACCGCTCCGGCGTGCGAAACACGGCATCATGACCGTCTGGTTAGAACTGGCCATTGTCGTTGGCCTGATCCTGCTCAACGGCTTTTTCGCGATGGCCGAAATGGCGGTCGTGTCGTCGCGCCGGATCCGGCTGCAGCACATGGCCGAGTCCGGCTCGCGCGGCGCCGCGCTCGCTTTGAAACTGTCGGAGAATCCGGCGCGCTTCCTGTCGGCGGTGCAGGTCGGCATCACGCTGATCGGAATTCTGTCCGGCGCCTTCGGCGGCGCCACGCTCGGCGCCCGCCTCGGCGAAATCCTCAACGGCTTTCCCGCGATCAACCCGCGCGGCCCGCAGGCCGCGTTCATTTTGGTCGTGATCGCGATCACCGCCCTGTCGGTGATCGTCGGCGAGATCGTGCCCAAGCGCATCGCGCTACTTTATTCGGAACGCATCGCCGCCATGCTTTCGCGTCCGCTGCAGGGCATCGTCGTCCTGGCGCGGCCGCTGGTCTGGATCCTGGAAAATACCACCGCGCTACTGCTGCGCATCGTACGCATCCCGCAGGAAGGGCCGGATCGCGTCACCGAAGAGGAAGTCAGGCTCGCCATTGCCGAAGGCACCGAAGCCGGCGCCATCGCCCCGGTCGAGAAGGAGCTGCTCCACGGCGTGCTCGCGCTCGCCGACAATCCGGTGACCTCGGCGATGACGCCGCGCCCCGACATCTACTGGATCGATCTCGACAACGATCCCAGGACGATCGCCGACGACATCGCGGAGTGTCCTTATTCCCGCATGGTGGTGGTGCGCGGCGGCGACATCGGCCATCCGCTCGGGGTGGTGCAGAAAAAGGACCTGGCCAACGACCTGCTTGCCGGCGACAAGATCAATATCGAGAAGCACATGCTCGAGCCGACCTATGTGCCCGAGCATGTCTCCGTGTTGCGCATGCTCGAAATCTTCAAGGCGACGCCGCTGCACATCGCTTTCGTGGTCGACGAATACGGCGACTTCCTCGGCCTCATCACGCTCACCGACATTCTCGGCGCCGTCGCCGGCCATCTGCCGCAGGAGCACGAGACCGACGGCCAGCATATCCGCCGCCGCAAGGACGGCACGCTCCTGGTCGACGGCCGCACCTCGGTCGAGGAGCTGGCTAATGCGCTCGGCCTCGCGGTCAAGGGCGTGGACTTCCATACCGCGGCCGGACTGGCGCTCGACCGCCTCGCCCGCATCCCCTCCGAAGGCGACGCCTTCATGCTGGAAGGCTGGCGCATTGAGGTCATCGACATGGACGGCAAGCGGGTCGACAAGCTCCTGTTCGTGCCGCCGCAGGTCGAGGATAACGCCTAGAGTCTGATCCGTTCACATTGAAGCGCCTTTTCTCTCCGCTCATTCCCGCGTGAGCGGAAATCCAGAAAAGAAAAGTGCTGGGTCCCCGCTTGCGCGGGGACGAACGGAGGCAAAGCTTGTTCAACTCATACGGATCAGACTCTAAAGCGGGATGAGCTTTCCTTGAATCGTCATCCCGCTTTAGGCGGCCCGGTTCCGGTTCAGGAACTCGTCGACCTGTGCGGCCATTTCAGATTTCAGGCGTTCGGCATGCTGCGTCAATTCCGATGCCGCGGCCAGGACCTGTGCCGCCGCGTCCCCGGTCTGGCCGGCAGCCTGGCTGACGCCGGAGATGCTGCGCGAGACCGCGCCCACTCCGGTTGCCGCTTCACTGACATTGCGGGCGATGTCGCTCGTGGCCGCCTCCTGTTCCTCGACCGCGGCAGCGACCGCGGTCGCGATGTGGTTTATCTCCCTGATGGTCCTGCCGATCCCCTGGATTGCGACGACGGCCTCGCCGGTCGCATTCTGAATGGTGGAGATCTGTGAGCCGATCTCCTCAGTCGCTTTCGCGGTCTGCGAGGCCAGCGTCTTGACCTCGTTGGCGACCACGGCAAATCCCCTGCCCGCCTCGCCGGCGCGGGCGGCCTCGATGGTGGCATTGAGCGCAAGCAGATTGGTCTGCGCCGCAATCGCGCTGATGATTTGCAGCACATCGCCGATCCGATCCGCTGCATCGGTGAGTCCGCTCACGATCGCAGTCGTGCGTTCCGCCTCCTCGGCAGCGTTGCGCGTGATGTTGGACGATTGCAGCGTCTGGCGCGCGACCTCGGCAACGGAGCTTGCGAGCTCCTCTACGGCCGCGGCAACCGACTGCACATTCGCCGTGGTCTGCTCCGACGTGGCGGCAACGGAGGTCACCATGGTGTTGGCCTCGGCTGCCGTGCCGGACATCGTTTCGGCATTCACGTGCATCTCGGCGGCGGCGGCGGCCACACTCGCCATGACGGCGCTGACGTTCTCGCCCGCGAACCGCGCAAAGTCGTGAACGCGGACCTCCATCGTCTCGGTCGCCCGGTTGAGGAGGCGCGACGCATTCTGGTAGGTGCCGGGGAATCCCCGCAGCAGCACCTTGCGATAGTACTTGCCCTGCGCCACCGCGTTCATCGACGCACTGGCCTCGCGCACGAACGCATCGGTGATGTCGAGAAGATGATTGATGCTGCGCTGGAGAACGCCGACCATTCCGGGCTGGCATTCTTCGAGAATGCGCACTTCCAGGTCGCCTTTGGCGGCCGACGCGCACACCGCCGCCGCCCGGCTGAGCGTCTGCGCCAGGCGCGACAGAAAGAAGGCGGCGCCGGCCAATCCGCCAAGCGCCACGGCATGAACGGCGAAGCTGACGCTGTGGCCGTACAGGTCCGCGAGCAGCATCAGTTGATCGAGCAGCAGAAGCGATCCCGATGCGCCGCCAAGGATGAGGGCCTTAGACAGCAAGGACGAATTCATCATACACCACCCCATTGGTGCGCAGGATCGAGAACAGTTTGTCGTAGGCGCTCGCCATGCCTTCCTTGCGACTGGCGGGGCGGCGTTCCTCCTCGAGGAGCATCTGGTATAGCGGCGCGATCTTCGCGATCTGCGCCGAGTCCGGTTTGCGCCGGTTCGAATGATAGCCGACGACCTGGCCGGCCCCGTCGAAGCTTGGGGTAACGTGCGCCAGCACCCAATAGTGATCGCCGTTCCGCGCCAGATTGAGGACGTAGGCAAAGACTTCCTGCTTTGCCTCGATCGTGTCCCACAGCAGCTTGAACACGCAGCGAGGCATGTCCGGATGGCGGATAACGCTGTGAGGCTGCCCGATCAGCTCCCGCAAGCTGTATTGTGAGACGCGCTGGAATACGTCGTTGGCGTACGTAATGCGTCCTTTGAGATCGGTTTTCGTAACGATGATCTCGTCTTCGCCGAACGGGCTTTCACGACCCGTCGGTTGAGTATTCTTTTTGGACATAAATGATCTCTGGGTGCCGCGACCGGCTGAGTGCCGGCCCCTCGGTGCAACTTGGCGAAGATCTGCACTTCGAAGATCTGCATTTCTCGAACGCCAACCGGCCCCTCGCGCGCTCTTGGGGTTTTCAACTAAGTTGGTATAAATATTATTAAAATAGCGCCTTTCTGCCTCATTTTACGGCAATTTGCCGAGCTGTCCGGTCCCGAAATGCAGGGGGAATCATGGCCAAAGAGTCGAAGACACCGCATCCCCGGGGCAAGTCGCTGCGCTCGCAGCTCTGGTTCGACAATCCGGAAAATCCGGGCATGACCGCGCTCTATCTCGAGCGCTACATGAATTTCGGGCTGACCAGCGCCGAACTGCGCTCGGGCAAGCCGATCATCGGCATCGCGCAGACCGGTTCCGACCTCTCCCCCTGCAACCGCCATCATCTCGATCTCGCGGAGCGCGTGCGCGAAGGCATCCGCACCGCCAGCGGAATCGCCTTCGAGTTCCCCGTTCATCCGATCCAGGAAACCGGCAAGCGGCCGACCGCCGCCCTCGACCGCAACCTCGCCTATCTCGGTCTGGTGGAGGTGCTGTTCGGCTACCCGCTCGACGGCGTCGTGCTGATGACCGGCTGCGACAAGACCACGCCGGCCTGCATCATGGCCGCCGCCACCGTGAACATCCCCGCCATCGTGCTGTCCGGCGGACCGATGCTCAACGGCTGGTGGAAAGGCGAGCGCTGCGGCTCGGGCATGGCGGTATGGACCGCCCGCGAGGAGCTTGCCGCCGGCCGCATCGACGAACAGGAATTCGTCGACATCGTCGCCGCAAGCGCGCCCTCGATCGGCCACTGCAACACCATGGGCACGGCCTCGACCATGAACGCGCTGGCCGAAGCGCTCGGCCTGTCGCTGCCCGGCTGCGCCGCGATCCCCGCGCCCTACAAGGAACGCGGGCAGATCGCGTATGAAACCGGCCTGCGCGCGGTCGAGATCGTGCGCGAGGACCTCAAGCCGTCCGACATCCTGACGCGCCAGGCGTTCGAGAACGCCATCGTCGCCAACTCCGCGATCGGCGGATCGAGCAACGCCCCCATCCACATCAACGCCATCGCCAAGCATGTCGGCGTGCCGCTGACGACCGCCGACTGGGAAACGGTCGGCTACGACGTGCCGCTGCTCGTCAACATGCAGCCGGCCGGGAAATATCTCGGCGAGGAATATTTCCGTGCCGGCGGACTGCCGGCCGTCATGAACGAGCTGCTGAAGGCCGGCCGCATCCACGCCGACGCGCTCACCGTCAACGGCAAGACCATGGGCGACAATGTCCGCACCGCCGCCGTGCAGGATGCCGACGTGATCCGCCCCTATGCGGAGCCGATGAAGCCGAAAGCCGGATTCAAGGTGCTGCACGGCAACCTGTTCGATTCGGCGATCATGAAGACAAGCGTGATTTCCGACGAGTTCCGCAAACGCTACCTGTCCGATCCAAAAGACCCGGACGCGTTCGAAGGCCGCGCCGTCGTGTTCGAAGGGCCGGAGGATTACCATCACCGCATCGATGACCCCGCGCTCAAGATCGACGAGCGCACGATGCTGTTCATCCGCGGCACCGGACCGCTTGGCTATCCCGGCAGCGCCGAAGTCGTGAACATGCAGCCGCCCGCGGCGCTGATCAAAAAGGGCATCACCTCGCTGCCCTGCATCGGCGACGGCCGGCAATCGGGCACCTCGGGCTCGCCCTCGATCCTCAATGCGTCGCCGGAGGCCGCCGCCGGCGGCGGGCTCGCCTTGCTGAAGACCGGCGACCGCGTGCGCATCGATCTGAACAAGGGCACCGCCGACATCCTGATTCCGGACGCCGAGCTCGCCGAGCGCCGGGCCGCGTTGCAGAAGAACGGCTTCCCGATGCCGGCGAGCCAGACCCCCTGGCAGGAAATCCAGCGCGGCATGGTCGAGCAATTGTCGGAGGGCATGGTGCTCAAGCCGGCGGTGAAATATCAGCGCGTGGCGCAGACCGCCGGCATCCCACGCGACAATCACTGAACGGAGCCTTCACGCGGCGAAGGCGCCGGCGTACCATCGTTCGGCGTTGCTATCCCATCACGACTATTGATTCCTGCGCACGCGGGCGAAGCGTTATCGTGGGCGCGACGCGGACAATCGCATCCTGCCGGAACCCTCCATGCCGACCATCGCCGAGAAGCGACAGACCTTCCGCCGCCTGCACGAGCACGGCTGTTTCGTCATCCCCAATCCCCACGACATCGGCACCGCACGCTATCTGCAGGGGCTCGGCTTCAAGGCGCTGGCGACGACCAGCGCAGGCTTCGCCTTCAGCCGCGGCCTGCCGGACGGCACGGTGTCGCGCGCGGCGATGCTCGCCCATATTGCCGAGATCGTTGTCGCGGCCGACGTGCCGGTGAATGCCGACTATGAAGGCGGCTATGCCGACGATCCCGACGGCGTCGCCGAAAGCGTGCGGCTGTGCTGCGAAACCGGCGTCGCGGGGCTGTCGATCGAGGACTCGACCGGCGACGCCGCCGAGCCGCTCTATCCGTTCGACCTGGCGCTTGCGCGCGTGCGCGCCGCGCGCGCGGCGATCGACACCGCCGGCCGCGACGTCGTGTTCACCGCGCGCAGCGAAGGCTTCATCCGCGGGCGGCCCGATCTCGCCGAGACCGTCCGCCGCCTGAAGGCTTATGCGGATGCCGGCGCCGACTGTCTTTACGCGCCGGGCCTGAAGACGCGCGCGGAGATCACGGCCGTCATCGAGGCGGTGGCGCCGAAGCCGGTCAACGTCCTGATGGGCGGGCCGAGCGAATTCACGCTCGCCGATCTGCAGGGCATGGGTGCCCGCCGCATCAGCGTCGGCGGCGCTCTTGCACGCGCGGCCTGGGGCGGTTTCATGCGCGCGGCGAAGGAGATCGCCGACCATGGCCGCTTCGACGGCTTTGCCGATGCGGCGTCGGGCGCCGATCTCAACACATTCTTCGCCGCCGACCAGGAAAGACAGCCGCGCGCATGACACTTGAATCCGAACCGCATCCGCTCACCGGCCAGTCGGTCGGGCTGCCCGTCGACGCCGCGCCGGCCCGGCGTCCCGCGCCGGTCCTGCTGCAAGGCCGCTACGGCCATGTCGAAAAGCTCGACGCGGCCCGCCACGCCGCCGACCTGTGGCGGGCCGTCGAGGGTCGCGATGAAATCTGGACCTACATGTCCGCCTACGGTCCGTTCGCCGACGAACGCGAATTCGCCGGCTGGTTGGCGACGCGCAACACGCTCGACGACCCCTACGCCTATGCCATCGTCGATTCCGGTGGACGCGCGGTGGGCATCGCCACGCTGATGGAGATCAAGCCGGCGATGCGCTCGATCGAGGTCGGGCACATCGTCTATGCGCCGGCCTTGCAGCGCACCCCGCTCGGCACCGAGGCGCAATACCTGCTCGCGCGCTACGCGTTCGAGACGCTCGGCAATCGCCGCTACGAATGGAAATGCAACGCGCTCAATGCCGCTTCGCGGGCCGCCGCGCTGCGTTATGGATTCGCTTTCGAGGGCATCCTGCGCCAGGCGATGATCGCCAAGGGCCGCAACCGCGACACCGCCTATTATTCCATGCTCGACCGCGAATGGCCCGCCTGCAAGGCGGCCTTCGAACGCTGGCTCGATCCGTCGAACTTCGAGAGCAATGGACAACAGAAAAAGAGTCTGACAGCGTTCCGCTCCTAGCGGGAGCATAATCAACATGACGGGACGTCTGAACGGCAAGGTCGCGCTGGTCACCGCCGCCGGCCAGGGGATCGGTCTGGCGATCGCGGAAGCCTTCGTCGTCGAAGGGGCGGCGGTGATCGCCACCGATCTCGACCTCCAGAAGCTGGATGCGCTTCGCGCCGCGCGCAAGTTGGCGCTGGACGTGCGCGCGACAGGCGCCGTGAACGCGCTGGCCGCCGAGGTCGAGCGCGATTTTGGCGGCCTTGACGTGCTCGTCAATGTCGCGGGCTTCGTGCATCACGGCAGCGTGCTCGAATGCAGCGAGGACGACTGGGACTTTTCCTTCGACCTGAACGTGAAATCGATGCACCGCACCATCCGCGCCTTTCTTCCGGCCATGCTGAAGAAGGGCGGCGGCTCGATCGTCAACATGTCCTCGAGCGCGTCCTCGGTGAAGGGCCTGCCCAACCGCTACGTCTACGGCGCCACCAAGGCCGCCGTGATCGGGCTGACCAAGGCGGTCGCCGCCGATTTCATCCGCCAGGGCATCCGCTGCAACGCCATCTGCCCGGGCACGATCGTATCGCCCTCGCTCGGCGAGCGCATCGAGGCGCAGACCCGGCGGACGGGAAAACCGCGGGACGCCGTGCAGCAGGATTTCATCGACCGCCAGCCGATGGGCCGGCTCGGCACCGCGCAGGAAGTGGCGGCGCTGGCGCTGTTCCTGGCATCCGATGAATCGAGCTACATCACCGGCCAGCCGCATCTGGTCGATGGCGGCCTCGCGCTGTAGGCCCCGCGATGCATGTCCTCATCACCGGCGCCGCCGGCATGATCGGCCGCAAGCTGACCGAACGGCTGGTCCGCGACGGCCATCTCAACGGCAAGCCGCTCGAACGGCTGACGCTGACCGACATCGTAGCGCCGCCTGCGCCGGCCGGTTTCGGCGGGCGGGCCGACCTGCGCACCGACGACCTACCCAAGCCCGGCGTCGCGCAATCGCTGCTGCGCGCGCGCCCGGACGCGATCTTCCATCTGGCGGCGGTGGTCTCCGGCGAAGCCGAGACCGATTTCGACAAGGGCTACCGCGTCAATCTCGAAGGCACGCAGGCTTTGCTCGACGCCGTGCGCCGCACCGGCGACGGCTATCGCCCCAAATTCGTCTTCACCTCCTCGATCGCCGTCTATGGCGCGCCGTTTCCGCACGCGATCCCCGACGACTTCCACCTGACGCCGCTCACCTCCTACGGCACGCAGAAGGCGGTCTGCGAATTGCTGCTCGCCGACCATCACCGTCGCGGCTTTCTCGACGGCGTGGGCATCCGGCTGCCGGCCATCTGCGTGCGCCCGGGCAAGCCGAACAAGGCGGCGTCCGGCTTCTTCTCGAACATCATCCGCGAGCCGCTCGCCGGCCAGGAAGCGCTGCTGCCGGTCGGAGAGGATGTGCTGCACACCCACGCCTCTCCGCGCACGGCGATCAACTTCCTCATCCACGGCGCCGGCCTGTCGCGCGAACAGCTCGGCCCGCGCATCAATCTCGCGATGCCCGGCGTCTGCTGCACGGTCGGCGAACAGATCGCGGCGCTGCGCCGCATCGCCGGAGAGCAGGTCGTCGCGCGCATCCGCCGCGAGCCGGACGAACTGGTGGACCGGATCGTGTCGGGCTGGCCCGAGCGGTTCGACGCCCGGCGGGCGCTGGCGCTCGGGTTCCGGGCCGAGGCGAGCTTCGAGGACATCATCCGCATCCATATCGAGGACGAACTGGGCGGCCATTTCGTCTCGTGAGGGTTGCGAACGAGCCGCTTGCGCGGAACCGGTCAGGGCTTACATTGCGGGCAGCAAACGAGGTTTCCCGCACAAGGTTTTCCGCACTTGCATAGTTACGTCGATGCCGCCTCGGCCCCGGTTCGCAAGACGGGCCAGATCAAGCTCCATAATGCCGAGGCTTTCGCCGGCATGCGCAAAGCCGGCCGGCTGGTGGCGGAATGCCTCGACATGCTGGTGGACGCGGTCAGGCCGGGCGTGCCCACCGACACGATCGACCGGCTGGTGGCCGAATTCGCCCGCAATCATGGCGCGCTGCCCGCGACGCTGATGTATCGCGGCTACCGCAGATCGACCTGCACCTCGATCAACCATGTCGTCTGTCACGGCATCCCCAACGAGAAGCCGCTGCGCGACGGCGACATCGTCAATATCGACGTGACGCTGATCCTCGACGGATGGCACGGCGATTCGAGCCGCATGTATGCCGTCGGCGAAATCCCGCGCCGCGCCGAGCGGCTGATCGAGGTGACCTACGACGCCATGATGCGCGGCATCGAGGCGGTGAGGCCGGGGGCCACGACCGGCGACATCGGGCACGCGATCCAGACCTTCGTGGAGGCCCAGCACATGAGCGTGGTCCGCGATTTTTGCGGGCACGGACTGGGGCAGCTATTCCACGACGAGCCGAACATCGTCCATATCGGCCGCCCGGGCGAGGGCACGCCGCTGCGGCCCGGCATGTTCTTCACCATCGAACCCATGATCAATCTCGGCCGGCCGCACGTGAAGGTGCTGTCGGACGGCTGGACCGCGGTGACGCGCGACCGCTCGCTGTCGGCGCAGTTCGAGCACACCGTCGGGGTCACCGATACCGGCGTCGAGATTTTCACGACCTCGCCGCACGGCCTGCACAAGCCGCCCTACGCCGCCTGAACTAGCATTCTTGCAACACCGAAGTAGCTTTTTTGCTACCCGCATGTTGCATTCATGCAATTCTTCGACGCCGCCGGTCTCGTCCGAATCTGCAATCTTTCACATTGCAACGCGCCAAGATCGCGGCATCATAGCTTGCGACACGCGGGCGATAGGAATGCCTGTCAAAAAAGCACGAGGCAGAAATCCTTCCGGACTGAAGGAGGCCGGCCCTCATTATCTCGGCCACCGCGAGCGCCTGCGTAAGCGCTTTCGCGAAGCCGGCAACGACGCGCTCACCGATTACGAGATGCTGGAGCTCGTGCTGTTCCGGGCCCTGCCCCGGCGCGACGTGAAGCCGCTCGCCAAGGAGCTGATCGCGAAGTTCGGATCCTTCGCCGAGGTGATCTCGGCGCCGGTCTCCCGCCTCAAGGAGGTCAAGGGCCTCGGCGAGTCCGCCATCACCGACCTGAAAATCATGCAGGCGGCGGCGAGCCGGCTCGCGCGCGGCGCCGTCAAGAAACGGCCGGTCCTGTCGTCATGGTCGGCGGTGCTCGATTATTGCCGGACCGCGATGGCTTTCTCCGAGAAGGAGAGCTTCCGCATCCTGTTCCTCGACAAGCGCAACCAGCTCATCGCCGACGAATTGCAGCAGACCGGCACCGTCGACCACACCCCGGTCTATCCGCGCGAGGTGGTCAAGCGCGCGCTCGAATTGTCGGCGACCGCCATCATCCTGGTGCACAACCATCCTTCCGGCGACCCGACGCCTTCGCGCGCCGACATCCAGATGACGCAGGCGATCCTGGAGATCGCGCGGCCGCTCGGGATTTCCGTGCACGACCACCTGATCGTCGGCAAGGAAGGCCACGCAAGCTTCAAGGGACTGAAGCTGATCTGATCAGCGCCGGACCATCGACATCCCGCCGGCGCGGTTGGGCACGCGCCACCACACCGTCGCCTGCTGCTCCTCCAGCGCGAAGCGCCAGCTCTGGCCGGCCGCCGGCGAGAGAACCAGTTCGCCCTGGTCCACGCGCCAGAAGGCCGGCGCGAACCGCAGCACGCTTTCGTCGCAGCCGGATTTGAGCTGCAGCGCAAGCGCGCCTTCCTCGCCGTCCGGCGCGGGATTCGTCGTCAGCGTCAGCGCGCACAGCACGCGGTTGGGCCCGCGCATGATCGCCCATTCGCCGGCCATCTGCTCCGGCTTGATGAGCGCCGGGCCGGCCGCCGCGACGCTCTGCAGGAAATAAAGTCCGTCGTGCGCGCGCTCGGCCTCGTACATGCCGCTTTCGACTTCGGCGAAATCGAATACCGGTTTGCCGCGCGCGTCATTGAGGTGAATGGCGTCCCGGCCGGTCGTCCAGTGATCCACCTCGCTCAGACCGGGGATCGCCGTCGCGCACGCGGGATCGAGCTCGAGGCGGAAGCCGGTGCGCGCGGCATCGGGCTTCAGCGTCACCGTGCAGACGCGATCGCGGTCGGCGTTGGAGATTTCCCAGTTGCCGGCGAGCGTGCGCACCGCTTCGGGCACGTTCTGCGCCTGCGCGCCGGCCGTGCCGAGAGCCACGATGACGCCCAGGACCGTTATCGTCATCGATCGACGCATCGCGTAAAGCCTCTGCGGACGGCGGCCCATCACCGCTTGCGGGGAGGATAAGGCGTTTCGGGTACCGGTGTCAGCGGCGGCTTGCCGTCGCGCCAGGCCAGGAGATTGTCGATCACAAGCTGGCCCATGGCGCGCCGGGTCTCGACCGAGGCCGAACCGACATGCGGCAGCAGCACGACATTGTCCATGGCGATGAGTTCGGCCGGCACCTTCGGCTCCTCGGCGAAGACGTCGAGGCCCGCGGCCATGATGGTGCCGTTCTGCAGCGCCTTGATCAGTGCCGGCTCGTCGACGACGCTGCCGCGCGCCATGTTGATCACGATGCCTTCCGGCCCGAGCGCTTCCAGCACCTTCATGTCGATCAGGTTCTTTGTCGACGGTCCGCCCGGCACGATGATCATCAGCGTATCGACGTCGCGCGCCATCGCCACGAGATCGGGATAATGCTTGTAGCTCACCCCCTCCTGCGGACGGCGCGAATGATAGACCACGGGCACGCCGAAAGCGTCCAGCCGCCGGGCGATGGCGCGCCCGATGCGGCCCATGCCGACCATGCCCACGGTACGGTCGCGCAGCGTCGCTTTCGTGTAGGGATAGGCTTTCTCCAGCCATTTTCCCGCGCGCACATAGCGCTCGGCCTGCGGCAGCTCGCGCACGGTACAGAGCAGAAGACCGATCGAGGTGTCGGCGACCTCCTCGGTCAGCACGTCCGGCGTATTGGTGACGACAATGCCGTGCTCGCCCGCCCATTTGGCGTCGATATAGTCGTAGCCGACGCCGAAATTGGAGATGAATTCCAGCTTCGGAAACCGCGACATGAAGGCGCCGTCGACGTTCGGCTGGTTGCTGCCGCCGCCCGCCATCGCGCGCAGCGTGGGCGCGAGCTTCGCGATCAGGACGTCGCGGTCGGGGGCTTCCCACAATTTGTGCAGCGTGAAATTCCTGTCGATGCCCTCGACGATCATGGGCATGGTCGGACCCAGCAGCAGCACGTCAGCCTTTCCGGCCATTCTCGCTCTCCCTGATTTGCGCCCTGCCGGCGCACGCCGGCACGATCGCGCATGCCGGCTGATTTTTCTCGAACCGTTTTTGGGGCAATCGGGTCCGCGTTTCAAGCTGCCCGGTGCGGGCAAGGCGCAGCAGCGCACCGGGGCGCTGGCCCACGCGCCCGGGTCGCGGCCGCGAGCGAATATTCTGCGGACGACATCGACCGTGCTGCTATGCTCGCAAACACGCAACGGAGCGCACGACGATGAACGAACGGATCGGTTTTATCGGTGTCGGCCTGATGGGCCACGGCATGGCCGGTAACCTGCTTGTGAAAGGCTGGCCGCTGACGATCCTCGGCCACCACAACCGCAAGCCGGTCGAGGATCTCGTGGCGCGCGGCGCCACCGAAGTCCGCTCGCCGAAGGCGCTCGCCGAAAGATCCGACATCGTCTTCCTGTGCGTCACCGGCTCGCCCGAAGTGGAAGCGCTGGTGCGCGGCCCGAACGGCCTGCTGGGCGGCGCGCAGCGCGGGTCGATCGTCGTCGATTGCTCGACCTCCGATCCCAATTCGACGATCGCGCTTGCCTCCGAACTTAGCGCCAAAGGCGTCGCCTATTGCGACGCGCCGCTCGGCGGCACGCCGGCGCAGGCACAGGAGGGCAAGCTCTCCGCCATGGTCGGCTGCGACGAGAGCGTTTGGCCGCGGCTTGAGCCGGCCATCCTGGCCTGGGCGGCGAAGGCGGTGCGCGTCGGCGCACCCGGCGACGGACACAAGATGAAGCTCCTGATGAACTTCCTGTCGATGGGTTATGCGGCGATCTATTCGGAAGCGCTCGCGCTGGCGCAGAAGGTCGGCATCAGCCCGCACACTTTCGATTCCGGCCTGCGCGGCAGCCGCATGGATTGCGGCTTCTACCAGACGTTCTTCTCCTATGTGCTCGAGCGCAACCGCGACGCGCACAAGTTCACGATCGGCAATGCGCACAAGGACATGCGCTATCTCGCCGCCATGGCCGAGAAGGCCGGCGTCGCCAACCCGGTCGGCAATGCGGTGAAGAACTATTTCGCGCTCGCCGAAGCCTGCGGCCGCGCGCAGGACTATGTCCCCATGCTGTCGGATTTCGTGGCCGGGTTGAACGGCCTTGCCGCCACGAAGGGGCACGCCGCCAAATAATTCTTGTCGGCCGGCGGGGACATGGCTAGGACGTTGCGGCACGCCGGAGCGCGCGGAGCCCATCGTCCATGTCGATCGCCACGGTTCAGGTCATCCGCAAGATCGTGCTTTGGCTCGCGGTCGCGGCCGGCATTTTCTTTTTCGCGGTCTCCACCTCGCGCTATCCGGTCGGCGGCTCTCTCCACGAAATGGTCGAGTGGACGGGCATCGTCCTGATCGTCGCCTGCATTCTGGGGCGCACCTGGGCGTCGCTTTATATCGGCGGTCGCAAGATCGACCAGCTCGTCATGGTCGGTCCCTATTCGGTCACCCGCAATCCGCTTTATTTCTTTTCGATCCTCGGCGCGATCGGCGTCGGCATGCAGATCGGATCGATCGTGCTCGGCCTGATCTGCGGCGCGCTGGCGGCGATCGTCTTTACCGTCGTCGTCATGCAGGAAGAGCGTCTCTTGGCCGCGCGCTACAAGAAGCGCTATCGCGATTATCTGGCGACGGTGCCGCGCTTCGTTCCGGATCCCCGCCGCTGGCGCGACGAGAAGACCTTGACCATTCGTCCGCCGCGCGTGCTGATGACGTTCGCGGACGCGCTCGTTTTTCTTCTCTCGGTGCCGGTGGCGGAAGGATTCGAGCACCTGCAGGAGCTCGGCGTCATCCCGGTCCTGTTCCATCTGTGGTGACTGTGCCGGCCGTCTGTCCGGGCCGTCCTTTTTTCACACCATCATTGTGACGGGGTTTTCGATCAGGCGTTTGAAGGTTGCGAGGAGCTCGGCGCCGAGGGTGCCGTCGACGGCGCGGTGGTCGCAGGAGAGGGTGACGGTCATCTCGCTTGCGAAGGCGATGCCGCCGTCTTCGGTCTCGCGCGGGGCGCGGCGGGCGGCGCCGACGGCCAGGATCGTGGCGTGCGGCGGATTGACGATGGCGGCGAAGTCGCGCACGCCGTGCATGCCGAGATTGGAGACGGCGCTCGATCCGCCCTGATAGTCCTCGGGCCTGAGTTTCCTGGCGCGGGCGCGGGCGGTGAGGTCGCGCAGCTCGGCAGCGAGCGCGGAGAGCGGCCTGGTGTCGGCTTCGCGCACGACCGGGGTGATCAGGCCGCCCTCGAGCGCGACCGCGACCGCGATGTCAGCGCGCGCAAAGCGCAGGATGCGGTCGCCCGCCCACACCGCGTTGGCCGAAGGCACGCGCACGAGCGCCAGCGCCCAGGCCTTGACGATGAAGTCGGTGAGCGTGAGCTTGAAGGTGTCGCCGCCCTGCGTGTCTTTTGGCAGCGCCGCATTGGCCTCCGCGCGCAGCGTCAGCAGGCGGTCGAGCGTGACGTCGGCGCTCAGATAGAAGTGCGGCACCGTCTGCTTGGCCTCGCTCAGGCGCGCGGCGAGCGTGCGGCGCATGGCGTCGAGCGGCACTTCCGCAAACGGCACGCCGCGATAGAGCGCCGCCACCTGCGCGGCGCTCGTGCCGGTCATCGCGCCACCGGCTGATGCTGCGACCGCAGCCTTGCCGATGTCGGCCGAGACGATGCGCCCGCGCGGGCCCGAGCCGGTCAGGCGCGACAGATCGATGCCGCGCTCGGCCGCCAGCCGCCGCGCCAGCGGCGTGACGGCGACGCCGCCGATGCGCGCGGGCCCGAAGTTGCGCTGCGGCGTGCGCACCTCGTTGAACAGGTCCATGGGCATCGGCGCTGCGGCGGCGGGTCCTGCAAGGCTGCGCGCATTCCCGTGCCGGCGGGACTCCAGGGATGTCGGGTTCTGGACCCCCGCCGGCGCGGGGGCGAGCGGAGGCTGGCTTTGCGCCTTTGCGACCGGGTTGTGCGCGGCGGCCTGCGCCGGATCGGCGATCACCGCGACCACGGCCCCGACCGGGGCCACCGCGCCTTCCGGCACGCGGATCTCGGCGAGCCGCCCGGCCGCCGTCGCCGGCACTTCCATCGAGGTCTTGTCGGTCTCGATCTCGAACAGCACGTCGCCCGCGGCAACCGCCTCGCCCGCCGCCTTGAACCATTTCACGATCTTGCCTTCGGCGACCGTCTCGCCGAGCTGCGGCATCAGGATGTCCATGCGTGGCTCCGGTTCCGATCCGTCACCCTGAGGCGCCGGCGCACAGCGACGGCCTCGAAGGGCGACGGCCAATTTCCTGGACACTGCGGCCGTTCATCCTTCGAGGCTCGCTGCGCCCGCACCTCAGGATGACGGCGAAGACGCGCGCCGTTCCTCACCAGTTCACCGACACGTATTGCGTCTCGAGGAACTCCATCAGCCCCTCGTGCGCGCCCTCGCGACCGATGCCCGACTGCTTCATGCCGCCGAACGGCGCCGCCGGGTCCGATACCAGCCCGCGGTTCAATCCGACCATGCCGAAGTCGAGCCGCTCGGAGACGCGCAGGCCGCGCGTCAGGTCCTTGGTATAGAGATAGGCGACGAGCCCGTATTCGGTGTCGTTGGCGCGCGCCACCGCCTCGTCCTCGCTCCTGAACATCTGGATCGAGGCGACGGGTCCGAAGATCTCTTCCTTGAGCATCTTGGCGTCGTCGGACACGTTGGTGAGTACGGTCGCCGGATAGAAGAAGCCCGGTCCCGCCGGCGCCTTGCCGCCGGTGAGCAGCTTCGCGCCCTTGCCGATCGCGTCGGCGACGAGCTCGATCACCTTGTCGCGCCCCTCCCTGTTGACCAGCGGGCCGAGCGCCACCCCCTCGTCGAGGCCGTTGCCCATCTTCAGCGCCGCCATCTTGGCGGTCAGCTTCTGCGCGAACGCATCGTGCACCGCCTCATGCACATAGAAGCGGTTCGCCGCCGTGCAGGCCTCGCCCATATTGCGCATCTTGGCGATCATCGCACCCTCGATCGCGGCATCGATGTCGGCGTCCTCGAACACGATGAAGGGCGCGTTGCCGCCAAGCTCCATCGCGGGCTTCAGGATGGTGTCGGCGGCTTCCTTCAGCAACAGGCGCCCGACCTCGGTCGAGCCGGTGAACGAGACCACGCGCACGCGGCTGTCATGCAGCATCGCGCCCACCACCTTGCCCGAGGAGCGCGAGGGGATGACGTTGACGACGCCCGCCGGCACCCCCGCCTCCTCCAGCACCGGCATCAGCGCCAGCATGGTGAGCGGCGTGTCGGAGGCGGGCTTGAGCACGACCGGACAGCCGGCGGCGAGCGCCGGCCCGATCTTGCGCGTCGCCATGGCGGCGGGGAAATTCCACGGCGTCACCAGCACCGCCACGCCCGCCGGCTTGTGCTGCACGAGGATGCGCGCCCCCGAGGAGGGCGCCCGCGACAGGCTGCCGAGATTGCGCACGGCTTCCTCGGCGTTCCAGCGGAAGAACTCCGCCGCATAGGCGACCTCGGCGCGCGAATCCGGCAAGGCCTTGCCGTTCTCCACCGTGATCAGCCTGGCAAAGCGCTCGGCGTCGCGCACGATCAGCTCGTAGGCCTTGCGCAGGATCTCGCCGCGCTCGCGCGGCTTCCGCGCCGCCCAGTCCGCGAACGCCCCCTGCGCCGCGTCGATCGCGGCGGTCGCGTCCTGCACCGTCGCGCTCGCCACCGAGGCCACCGCCTTCTCCGTCGCCGGATCGGTCACCTCGAAGCGCCCGCCGTCGGAGGCCTTGCGCCACTTCCCCCCGATCCACAAATCGGTCGGCACGTTCGCGAGCAGATTGTCGTACATGGCGTAGGTCCTCGTCTCGTTTCAGTCATGCGCGGGCTTGACCCGCGCATCCATCTTTCTTCGCAAGAGTCTCCCGAAGGATGGATTGCCGGGTCAAGCCCGGCAATGACGCTCTATTTCAACTCCCCAGCGACCGCCGCACCGTCTGCACGATGCGCTCGGCGTTCGGCAGCACCGCATCCTCCAGAATGTCGGCCGCCGGCAGCGGGATGTGCGGGGTCGTGATGCGCACCGGCGGGCCGTCGAGATCGTAGAAGGCCTCGTCCACAACGATCGACACGATCTCCGCCCCCCAGCCGCACAGCCGCGGATTCTCCTCGACCGTGAACAGCCGGTGCGTGCGCCCAACCGAACCCAAGATCGTCTGCATGTCGAGCGGCACCAGCGAGCGCACATCGACCACCTCGCAGTCGATGCCCTGTTCCGCTTTGAGGCGCTCCGCCGCCTCGAGCGCGCGCGGCACCATCAGCGCCAGCGCCAGGATCGTCGCGTCCGTCCCCGGCCGCACGATCTTCGCGGTGCCGAGCGCCTCCACGATCTCCCCGTCCTCCACCTCGCCCTTGGTCGCATAAAGCGACTTGTGCTCGAAGAAGATCACCGGGTCGGGATCGCGCACCGCCGCCGCCAGAAGCCCGATCACGTCGCGCGGGGTCGAGGGCGCCACCACCTTCAGCCCCGGGATCATCATGCACCAGTTCTCCACGCTCTGCGAATGCTGCGCCCCGAAGCGCGAGCCCGCCCCGTTGCCGGTGCGCACCACCAGCGGACACCGGAGCTGGCCGTTCGACATGTAGCGGCTCTTGGGGAACTCGTTGGCGATATAATCGAAGCACACCGCGATGAAGTCCGAGAACATGATCTCGGCGATCGGCTTGAGCCCCGTCATCGCCGCCCCCATGGCGGCGCCTAGGATCGCCTGCTCGGAGATCGGCGTGTCGCGCACGCGCAACGGCCCGAACTGCTCGTAGAGCCCCACCGTCGCCTTGAACACTCCGCCCGCCTTGGCCACGTCCTCGCCCAGAAACACCACGTCCGGGTCGCGCGCCATCTCCTGCGCAATCCCGCGCACCACCGCGTCGCGATAGGTCAGTTCCGCCATCGTCCAATCCCGCCTCCGGTTTGCGCTTTCAGTTCCGCCACGCCCAGCCGCCGTCGGCATAGACGTCGGTGGCGATGATATCGAGCGGCGGCGGCGGCGCGGCCTTGCATTTCTCGGTGGCCGTATCGACGATCCCGCGCACGTCCGCATCGATCGCAGCGATCGCCGCCTCGCCGACCCCGAACTGCCTGAGCCGCGCGCGATAGAGCCCGACCGGGTCGCGCGCCTTCCATTGATCGAGCTCGCCCTCGGGCCGGTACTTGGCCGGGTCGGCGCGCGAATGGCCGCTGTAGCGGTAGGTCTTGCACTCGATCAGCGAGGGCCCCTCGCCCGCCCGCGCGCGCGAAAGCGCCTTGCCCGCCGCGCGATAGACCTCGTCGGCGTCCTGGCCGTCCACGATCACCGGCTCAAGCCCGTAGGCGGACGCCCGGTCGGCCGCCGGATGCGCCACCGCCGTCACCTCGCCGATCGGGGTGTATTCCATGTACAGGTTGTTCTCGCACACGAACACCACCGGCAGCTTCCACACCGCCGCAAAATTGAGCGCCTCGTGGAACGCCCCGATATTGGTCGTGCCGTCGCCGAAGAAGCACACCGACACGTCGCTCGCGCCCTTGTACTGCGCCCGCCACGCCGCCCCGCAGGCGATCGGCAGATGCGCCCCAATGATCGCGTACGACCCCATCACCCCGTGCTCCACCGAGGTCAGGTGCATCGAGCCGCCCTTGCCGCGCATCAGCCCGTTGTCGCGCCCCATCAGCTCGCCCAGCACATGCTCCACCGGCGTCCCGCGCGCCAGCGTGTGCGCATGCCCGCGATAGGTGCAAAACGACAGATCCCCAGGCCGCATCGCAACTGCAAACCCCGCCGCAACCGCCTCCTGGCCCAAAGACAGATGGCTCGTCCCCTTCACCAGATTCTGCAAGAACAGATCATACGCACGCTGCTCCGCCTCCCGAACAACAACCTGCGTCCGGTACAACAACAACCGGACAGACTCACCTAT
>WBZO01000394.1_pt1 | contig 96504 bp, 82 predicted proteins | sample 5204261 | NCBI WGS metagenome assembly WBZO01 (sample SAMN12412400, study PRJNA552823) | activated sludge metagenome | isolation source: activated sludge from anammox sidestream of wastewater treatment plant... | place: USA: North Carolina | collected 2017-09 | reverse complement strand
GATATCGACAGACTCGTGTCACTTCGTCCAGGAGGGCCGATCGCTCGCGGCGCCCCGCCCGCTGATACCGCTGCCACATCACCCGCAGATACTCGTGCTTCGACCGTCGCGCCATCCCCGCTGCCTCGATCCTCCCCCTCCTTCTGGCCCGCCCCATGCGGACTCGGAGGGTAAGATTGACAAATGACGCAACGATCGGTCGCTCGGTAAGATTTTAGATGACTCAATACGGCCAGTTGACCTGCCTTCCTTCAGGCGCGTAGACTACATCAGTTCAGTGCAACCGCCTTGGTCTACAGGTGGTAGCCATGGTCCTCCGCGGAACAGGAATCCGGCGGGATGACCTGATTGGGTGTCTCCATTCCCACACCCCTGTTCTCTCTCTGTTCGAGCACAGCATCGCTCGTTTCACTTCTCTCTCAGCCTTTGAAATCATCGCGTTAGGCATCAGGTGCCGCAGGGACCGATTCCAATCGGCGCCAAGAGTCCGTCACGCCCGTTCCACGTGTTCGATTCGTCTCGTACATCGCCTAGGAGGAATTCAACTGATGGACTATCGGCTTGAACCGCCGTGGAAAGGCCCTCGGGTGAAACGACTGGTCACGCGTCTGCCGCGTGAAGCCTTGCCCGATGGGGGAAGGAGGGTATTATGGAGCGCCATTACGACGTCAACGATCTCGCGGTAGCCATTGGGTTGGCGGCGACGGTGTTCAGTGGCTACCTGTTGATGACTGCCGCCAACGGGACCTTCCAAGCGGCCCCACCTCAACAAGGGGCAACCTCCCAACCGACCGGCATTCTGGCAAGCATGGTCTGGCTCCAACCGGCGCTGGGCCAAGCCATCCTCGATCAATCTCTTCTGGAGCGCGACGGCCCCCGCGCGATTACAGAAAGCGCGACCAACCTCTCGCGCGCGCTCGTGGCGCAGCACCGGTTCGGCGCCGCGCCAGAGAATCTCAGCCAGATCGTCGAAGACAAGGCCGCACGCATGAAGACCGACCACGAGGGCCGGGTGCAAACGGTCATGGGCCGCGCGATCGTGAACTTTTCCCAGCGCGGGTGGCGGAGCGGCTTGGTGCCGTCGGGATTCGAGCCGTCGGAGTTCAACAAACGGATGATCCATGCGACGGAAACGATGGGCCGGCGATTGGATGGCGAGTTCTCGTCGGTTTGGCAGCCGACCCTCGGCCGGATCATCGTGGACACCAGTCGGGAATTGACGGCGCTTGCCGCACAGATTCAAGAACGCACCGGCCGGGCCATCATGCAGGTGACGCAGGCTCAAATGCGGTATGAAGACGCACGGGCGGCCAATCAATACCAGTTGGCGAGCGTGACCACCGCTATCAGGCGAACGACCCAGCTCGCCGAGCAGTTCGAGCGACTGGCCGTGGCCGATGGAAGGACCGGCGAACGGATGGCCAGATTGGCCGAGCCGCGATCCTGGCCGGAGATCCCGGTCGGCTACTTTATCGCGGCCAGCGCGGCCTTGCTCGGCATCTTCGGCGGCGGACTGGCCTTCAGGTCAGGACGGGCGGAGGAGGAGACGGCCGCTGACATGAAGTTTGAGGCTCTGCAGCGGGTGTACAGGAAGATTGCGTGAACGGAGGAGCATAGGAGAAAGCGACCGGGAAGGATCAACCGGACGACACGGAAGCGGTGTCGTCCGCGACAAGCGAGGTGCCTTATGTCCTGGGGCTACTGGGGAATTGTGGCCGGTCTGCTGACCATGGTGGGGCTCTTCTTTGTCTGCATGGCGATTCTCTATCCCGCAGAGAAGGAATCGTCTCGCCTGTCGAGCGATCTGAGCCAATCGACTGAGCCGGCGACACAGGGACACATCAGAAGCCGGCATGCCGCGTAAATACGAGCGGCGCGGGATAGCATTCCGATCGATTCCCGTCGTGGTGAGGTGTCACATGGTCGAGATCATTGGTCTCGCGACGATGGTCGCGCTGATCTGGTTGCTGGATTGGTCGATGGCCGGGGAGAGCGACGCGGAGCGCAGGCGGCTCGCCGCCTCCGGCGAGGGAGGCTCCCTGACTCCTTCCGCTTCCGGCGAGAGCCGGAGACGGCAAGCGGCCTGATTCGAGGCTGTTCGTGGCCTGACCGCCCGGGTGGGTCAGAGCCAAACGATGCGGTCGCGACAATGTCCCTGCCTGTTTACGTGCCTTGGCAGCGGGGGATTGGTTTGCAACGAGGATGAAGCGGCTGATCAACACGTCTACGTGAGGATTCTAGGCTGGCTGACTCCCGCAATGACGTCTTCGGTGATGACCACGGACTTCACGCCGCCCATCGCCGGCACGTCGTACATCAGATCCAACATCACGTCTTCGAGGATCGTGCGCAAGGCCCGCGCTCCGGTCTTCATGAGGGCCGCTCGGCCGGCGACGGCTTTGACGGCGGCATCGGTAAACTGCAACTCGACCCCTTCCAGTTCGAAAAGGGCCTGATACTGTTTGACCAGCGCATGGCGCGGCTCGGTCAGGATGCGGATCAACGCCGGCACGTTGAGGTCCGCCAAGGTCGTGAGAATGGGGAACCGGCCGACAAACTCCGGGATGAGACCGAATTTCAGCAGGTCTTCCGATCGCACGGAGGCGAGCAGATCCGTGTGGCCTTCGATCTCCTGCACCGGCACGGCCGCGCTGAAGCCCATCCGTTTCGGCGCCGTCCGTTGGGCGATGACCTGATCCAATCCCACGAACGCTCCGCCGCAGATGAAGAGAATGTTCGTCGTATCCACGCGGATGTACTCTTGCTCGGGATGTTTGCGCCCGCCTTTCGGCGGCACGTTGCACAGCGTCCCCTCGACCAGCTTGAGCAGCGCCTGCTGGACGCCCTCCCCCGACACATCACGCGTGAGTGACGGGCCTTCCAACTTGCGGCTGATCTTGTCGATCTCATCGATATAGATGATCCCGGTTTCCGCGCGGGCCACGTCATAGTCGCAGGACTGCAACAGCTTCAGGACAACGTTCTCCACGTCTTCCCCGACATAGCCGGCTTCGGTGAGCGTCGTCGCGTCGGCGATGGCGAAGGGCACGCGAAGGATGCGGGCCAGAGTCTGGGAGAGCAGCGTCTTCCCCGTCCCGGTGGACCCGATCATCATGATGTTGCCCTTCTGCAAGTCGACGTTGGTGAGGCGCTCCCGATTCAGAATGCGTTTGTAGTGGTTGTGGACCGCGACCGAGAGGACTTTTTTCGCGCGGTCCTGCCCGATGACGTACTCGTCCAGCGTGGCCTTGATCTCGGTCGGCTTGGGGACCACCATCGGTCCGGACGGCGGCGCTCCGGGCGTCGCGCGCTCCTGCGTCAGCGAGGCGGACCAGCGCTGCATGCATTCATCGCAGATCAACAACGGCGCTTTGGACTGGCAAGCATCACAGGTGTAATGGGTGGGGCTGGGGATCAGGTTGCGGACGGCGCCCTCCTGCTTGCCGCACAGCGCGCAGAGACGCTCGCGTCGGTTCGCCGGGTTTCGCGTTTGCCAAAACACCGCCATCCCCTTGGTGACGATCGGCCGCGGAAAGAATGACCACGCAATCTTATGTCCGATGAAGGCCGAATCGCAAGAGCGTTTCTAGCAGGCCGGCCGATCGTTCGTATCACCCGGGTGGGGACGCAGATCGAGCTTCGCTTGCCAGCGGATCAATCGGGATCAGCCCCACCGGCTTGGCCCTTCGCTCGACCCGCCCCTCCTTTGAGGGGCCTTCGTTCACCGCTGCTTGCTCCTCAATCCCACGAAAGGCCGCGGCTCTCTCCCTTTGAGGACTATCCCGGCAAGGCTACCCTCAGCTAGCGTGGAGCCTCGTTTCCAACCTGCCAGGAGGAGCCGATGTCTGAATTGGAAGAAGCCGGACTGGTGATGAGCATCTTGGCGCTGCTCGGCCTTGCGCTGATCGCCGAAGGGCCGATCGAAGCGACTTGTGAGCGTATTGTGGATTGGTTGCGCGTCAGGCGGTCGCCTAGCCGATAACGGTCCGCGCGGCGCCTCGCCGGCCCTCGCTTCGGTCTCCCCCGCCCAACCCTATCCGATCCTTCGTTTGTCATAAAGTCCCTTGTTTCGGATCTCCGGCCGCACTATGATCGCGCAAGCCGGTTGTGCTTGATCCGAGAGCAGTGTCCGGCTCTTCTACGCGCCTATGGCCATCCATCCGCAAGCCGGGAAGCCGGCTCCACCCGACCTGTTGATCGACCCTGCCGCCCTGCAGCAGGCCTACTACGCGGAGAACCCGGACCCTGGCGACCCCGCCCATCGCGTCAGTTTCGGGACCAGCGGCCACCGGGGCTCGGCCCTTCGGCAGACCTTTAATGAAGCCCACATCCTGGCCACCACGCAGGCCATCTGTGAGTACCGGCAACAGGAACGGATCAGCGGGCCGCTTTTTCTGGGCCGGGACACCCATGCCCTGTCGGAACCGGCCTTTCGCACGGCTATTGAGGTGCTGGCGGCCAACCGCGTGGAAGTCATGGTTGATCGGGACGACGGCTTCACGCCCACCCCAGTCATTTCGCATGCCATTCTGACTCACAACCGAGGCAGGCAGACGGAACTGGCGGACGGGATTGTCGTCACCCCCTCGCACAACCCGCCTGAGGACGGCGGCTTCAAGTACAACCCGCCGAACGGCGGCCCGGCGGACACCAACATCACAAAATGGATCGAGGAGCGGGCCAATCGGCTGTTGGCCGACGGGTTACGAAGCGTGGCGCGGATTCCATACGAGCGGGCGATGCAGGCCGGGACCGTCCACCGGCACGATTACGTCGGAACCTTTATCGCGGACTTGGTCCATGTCGTGGACCTGCCGCGCATCCGCGAGGCGAAGCTGACGATCGGGGCGGACCCCCTCGGCGGCTCCCTGGTGGGCTATTGGGAACCGCTCGCGGACCGGTATGGCCTGGACATTCAACTCGTCAACCGGTCGGTCGATCCGACATTCCGGTTCATGCCACTCGATTGGGACGGAAAGATTCGGATGGACTGTTCCTCGCCCCACGCGATGAGCGCGCTCATCGCGCTGCGGGACCGCTTCGACGTGGCCTTCGGCAACGATGCGGACTCCGACCGCCACGGCATCGTGACGCGAAGCGCGGGCTTATTGAATCCGAATCACTACCTCGCCACGGCCATCGCCTATTTGTTCACCCATCGGCCTCAGTGGCCCGCGACCGCCGCAATCGGCAAGACCCTGGTGAGCAGCAGCTTGATTGACCGGGTGGCGGCCTCGCTGGGCCGGCGGCTGGTCGAGGTGCCGGTGGGCTTCAAATGGTTCGTGCCGGGGCTTCTGGATGGATCACTGGGATTCGGCGGGGAGGAAAGCGCTGGCGCGTCGTTTCTCCGGATGGACGGGACCGTCTGGACGACCGACAAGGACGGCATCATCATGGATCTGCTGGCAGCCGAGATGCGCGCGGTGACAGGCAAGGACCCAGGCGAATTGTATCGAGACCTGACGAAGGAACTCGGCGAGCCCTGTTACGAGCGGATCGATGCGCCGGCGACGGCCCGTCAGAAACGAATTCTGCAGAACCTCTCGCCTGAGCAGCTTCAAGTCAGCGAATTGGCTGGAGATCCAGTCCTATCGGTGCTGTCGAAGGCCCCGGGCAATGGAGCCTCGATCGGGGGAGTGAAGGTGGTCACCCGCCACGGCTGGTTCGCCGCTCGCCCTTCCGGGACGGAGGAGGTGTACAAGCTCTATACCGAGTCATTCCGCGGCCACGACCATTTGAAACGAATCCAGGCCGACGCGCAGACAATCGTCCGCCGCGCCTTCGAATCTGCATCGTAACGACTCGGTACGAAACCCTCTCTTACGCGGCGAGGGCTTCTCCTTCCTGCTTGCGGTCGCCGGCCGGGTAATGGACCCGGCTGCACCCGGCTGCCACGCAGGCGGTCACCAGCAACACCAGCCCGATGCCGACCAGGCAGATGCCGGGGCCCATGGTATCGGCAGCCCAGCCAAACCCCGCCATCCCCGCCATCGCCGAGGCCATCCCCCCAGTGCTGAAGGTCGTGAACACGCGGCCTAAGAGCGGTTCCGGCGTCAATTCCTGCAGAACTCCCCACACGATCGGCATAAACAGCGCTGTGCTGCCTCCAATGATGACGATCAGGCCGGTGGCCACGAGCGGAGTCGGGAGCATGCTCAAGCCGCAAACCGCCACCCCTCCCACGGTCATGGAGCTGGAGATCATCTTGAATCCATTGGCAGTCGCCTGGTGCTTTCTCGAAGCCAACCAGGCTGAGCCGGCCAGCATGCCGATCCCCAGCGAAGACCAGAGCCATCCGAGTTCCAACGGCCCCACATTCAACGCCTGCTCGGCAAACACCGGCAACATGAACACAAAAGCGCTGACCCCCAGACTGTAGAGCGTCGCCGTCAACATGAGCGCCGTGATGGTCCGATGTTGAATGAACACAAACCGGAAGCCGGCCAGCAAGTCTTCCCGGAAAGACCGTTTCGCCTCCGATACCGGATCGGCGGCCGCGCGAATACGCATGCGGATCGGCATCAGGCAGAGGGCGGAGACCAGGAAGGTCGCCGCATCCACGTAGAGCACGTTCTGCGCCCCGATCAGGACGATCCCGAGCCCGCTGATCGCCGGACCGATCAAGACGCCGATATTGGCAGTGCCCTGAAGCAGGGCGTTCGCGCTCGTGAGCTGCTCTCGCCGGACAATCTGGGGCACCGCCGAGGCCAAGGCGGGGCCAAAGATCATCGAGACCACCGCGACGCAAAACACCAGGACGTACAACCGCTCCAGGGTGAGCAGATCCAAGGCGTAGAGCCCGGGAATCAGCATGACCAGGACGGCTCGAAGCAAATCGACCACGATCATCGTCGTTTTCGTCGGCAACCGATCCAGATACACGCCGATCACAGGACCGAGCACCAGCGGCGGCACGGTCTGCAAGAGGCCGATGACGGCCATCTTCAGGGCCGACCCCGTCATCTGATAGACGAACCACAGCAATGCGACTTTGCTGAGGCTGTCGCCGATCTGCGACGTCAGTTGCCCCCAGAAGAGCAATCCGAAATCCCGCGTACGGAGCAGCAGCCACCCACCGCCCTTGGAAGCGGACTCCGGCTCGGCGGCTGGCTCAACGGTCTGTGACGGCCCCTGGTTCATCTTGTCCTTCCTCGCCTGGGTCTCGATCGCCATTTAACGCCCCACCAGCGACACCGAATGTCGGCCGTTACTCGGCTGCACCTCCGCGGTCACATACCTGGCCTCAATTAATCGCTCATAGCACTTGACGTAATCCTGCGCCATGCGCCGCGCGGTGAACCGCTGGTCGAACGCGGCCCGGCAACGGGCCCGGTCGATGGAGTCCACCCGGGTCACAGACGCGGCCATTTCCCCGATGTTCTCGGAGATGAACCCGGTCACGCCGTCTTCGATGATTTCCGGAATCGAGCCGCGGCGGTAGGCCAGCACGGGCGTGCCGCAGGCCAGGGCCTCGATCAACACGAGCCCGAACGGCTCGGGCCAGTCGTAGGGGCAGACCAGGGCGTAGGCCTCGCCGATGAACTGATTTTTTTCTTGGTCCGTGATCTCCCCCAGGAACTCCACCAACGGGTGGTCCATGAGCGGTTCCACCTTGGCCTTGAAGAAGTCCCGGTCGGCGGGATCGACCTTGGCGGCGATCCGAAGGGGCATACCGACGCGCTTGGCGACTTCGATCGCCTGCTCGGGGCACTTTTCAGGGGAAATACGCCCCAAGAAGGCCAGGTACTTTCCGGGCGTCGGATGGTATGAGTACAGGTCCTCCGGCAACCCGTGATGGACCGTCCCGAGCCAATTGGCCCAGGGCAATGGCCTCCGCTGCGCATCCGAAATTGAGATCAACGGCATGTCGGAAAATTCACGAAAGACCGGAGCGAGCTCGGGAAGATCCTGCCGTCCATGCAAGGTGGTCAGGACCGGAGTGGCGCTTCGCCGAGCGACAGGGAACCCGAGGAAGTCCACATGCGAGTGAATGAGGTCAAAGGTTCCGGCGGGGGCGCCGAACCCCCGTTCCAACAGCATCATCATCGGAGCGTCCCGATTGAAGATCCCGCTGTTCAATCGGAGGGCCTGCGGACAAATCGATTCCAGCCGCGCTTGGGTCACAGAATCTCCGCTCGCAAAGAGGGTGACATCATGGCCCTGGCGAACCAGTTCTTCAGTAATATAGGAGACGATCCGTTCGGTCCCTCCATACCGTTGCGGCGGGACACTTTCCCACAGTGGTGCGACCTGCGCGATTCTCATAATTCGGTTTTCCTCCTCGACGAGCTGGATGACGATGCGTGATGTGCTTGGCGGTCCACAGTATGCGGCGTCGGTGGGCAGATGCGCGTCAGGCCGCTCGACTGGTTCTTCGGACTCACCCCTTTGCCACTCCATTCACTCGGTCACGTTCACACTGCACTGCAACACAACTTCTCTTTGATTTTGATTGGCGCCTCTCGCTATGCACGAGCCGTACCCTGTTCGATCAGTTGATGCGAACCGTGGAATAACGGAGGGTTAGATTTTTGCTCCATCACGTGCCGCCGCTTCAGCAAACCATCCGCCTATCCGAAACTCCGTCTCATCTGTCCTCGCTGTCTCGATTCTCTCGGAGGGGGCACCAACGGATCCTCTACGCTGCGTCACATTACGACGCAGAGAGACCCCACACAATGGACAAAATCCTCGTCCGGTGATGAAGAAAATCAACTGAATGGAAGGCTCATCGCACTGGATGGTTTCTCATACAGGCAGGAGCTTTGGCGTGCCTCTCTCCGAAAAATTTGCCGTAATCATACAAATATCAATAAGATACATCCATGCACCCGTTCTCGACCGCCAAGGCCATCCCTCATGGCCATAGGGGAAAGCAAACACTCCAATTAAGCCTTTGAAGTCCTTCCGACAGCTCGACTTTACAATTTTCTTTGCATGCGGCGAGGCGGGGACCCGGCAGGCTTCGGAGAAGATGCTGCGAGGAGTGGCGCGAATCCGGCACCGTGGCTACTTGACGATCACGATGTCCACTCCGCCCTCATTACGCAAGGCTTCCACTCGAACCGTATCCTTCGATCGCGTCAGCACGAGATCCACGGACATGGCGCCGACGCGCAGATGGCGAAGATGCACTTCGCGCAAAAATTCCGGCAACAGCGGACGATGAAACACAATCCGATGCTCCGTCGCCCGCACCGTGAGCCCCAAACAGGCGGCCAGCAGCAAGAAGACCGAGGCCGCGCTCCAGGCTTGCGGCGAACAGGCCACGGGGTACAGGCTGGGACCTTGGCCGGGCCGGCGCTCGAACCCGCAAAACAATTCCGGCAGCCGATGCAGATCGAAATATTGCGAGGCGTCGAACAGGGCCCGCAAAATCTTCACCGCCGCGTCGGTATGCCCGTAGCGGGCCAGCCCCATGGCGATGATCGCATTATCATGGGGCCAGACCGACCCGTTGTGGTAGGACATCGGGCTGTATCGCGCCTGGTCCGCCGCTACCGTTCGGATCCCCCATCCTGAAAACAAGTCTTTCTCGACCAACGATTGCACAAGCCGCCCCGCATGCCGGTCCCCGACAATCTCGGTAAAGAGACAATGCCCTGGATTGGACGTCTTGACCAGACAAGGGCGCTTCTCGCCGTCGAGCGCCAGCGCGTAACTGGACAGGTGATCGGACCAGAACGCCTGATGAAACCGCTGCTTCAATACCTCGGCCTGGCGGAGCAAGACGGCGCCGGTTTCCTTCTTCCCCAACGCGGACGCACAGGCCGCCGCGCTGCGCTTGGCCGCATAGACATAGCCCTGCACCTCACAGAGCGCGATCGGCGACTCGGCCATCCTGCCGTCGTCGTGAAAGACAGCATCGTACGAGTCCTTCCATCCTTGCTGGACGAGTCCGCGCGACGAACGCCTGGCATACTCCACAAATCCGTCCCGGTCCGCATCGCCGTAGGTGTCGATCCACCGCATCGCCGCGTCGAGATTCGGCCAGAGCGTTTCGATGAAATTCCGATCGCCGGTCCGTTCGAAATAGGCCCCCGCCAACATGATGAACAACGGCGTCGAGTCCACGCTGCCGTAATAGGAACCGAACGGCACCTCGCCGAGGGCGGCCATTTCCCCCTTGCGGCTCTCGTGCAGGATCTTGCCCGGCTCCGCATCCTGTTCCGGCACCGTCTCCTTGGCCTGGGTCGCGGCCAGATAGCCGAGCACCCCTTTGGCGATGGAGGGATTCACCCAGAGATACTCCAGCGCGGTGATGATCCCGTCCCGCCCGAAGGGCGCGCTGAACCAGGGCACTCCCGCGTAGGGATAGGGGCCGTGCGGAGTCTCCGACACCATCATGTGGAGATCGCGCCGGGACCGATCGAGCCACTCGTTGAACCAATCATGGGACGTCACGATTTCGCAATCCTCGCCCATGCGGCTGGCCAGGTCATGCTTGGCCTGTTCCCATGCCTGGTGATAGCGCCAGACGGCCGCCTTCTGCTCGGCTTGCTCGCAGCGGACCGCCAACGTCAGCGACACCTCTTCTTTCGGTTTCAACGAAAGATCGAAGCGGGCCTCCGATTCGGATAGGGCCTGCGGGGTGGGGTGCCAGTGCAATCCGGTGCGGCGGACGACCCCATCGAGCCCTTGGTAGAGCAACTGCACGCTGTCGGACTTGACGATCGAGCGCAGCCGCTTGCCTCTGCGCCGCCGACGCACGCCGCGCACCTCGAAGATGTCGACGAAATCCGCGTCGAATTTCACGGCGAGCGAGATCCGAGCCGGGTCGACGCCGTAGTTCACCAGGCGGAATTGCTCGTGGCACCCGCCGCCCCAGAGAAAGGCCGAGCGAAACAAATGGAAGGTGCCCCGGCGGGCCCTGGCCTGGTCTTCCAGATCCAAATCGGTGTTCGTGAGATCCACCGTGAGCACGATATTGTCCTCCCCCACCGCCGAGCTGAGTAGGATAGGACGGGCGCCTCCCACGAAGACTTCGAGACGGGAGAGGTGCCTGGTGCCGTCATGGTAGAGGCCGTGCGAGAACTTCCCGACCGGCTTGATGTCCCCGTACCGGTCGAACACCGCAAAGGAGTCCCCCTGCTTGAGCACGTGCGTCCGGTTATCGACGAGCGACGAGTCGGCGTGAATGTAAAACTGATCCTTGACGCGGATGATCGAATCCACAGGGCGCCCCTTCCGGCCATGAGACCGATGATGACGGCGAACCGGTTGAGCCGGCGCGCCTCTTGCCTTTCCCGACCCCTTGCGCCGGCCCCTGTCAGGTTCGCGCGGCGACATCGCTCCTCACCCAGCGGGAAAACGTGGCGGCGACGACGGCGGTGGCAAAGAGCACGAGCCCGATCCCGGCCAAGCTGATCGGTTCGCCGAATTCGCCGGTCACCCATCCGAAAAACGTGAGGCCGCCGATGGCCGCCGTCATGGCGCCGGTCGAATACACGGCCAAGGCCCGGCCGACCATGAAGGGCGGGGAAAGTTCCTGCAAGACCCCCCAGGCAATCGGGGTCAAGGTGCCAAGCCCCCCGCCGATCACGCACATCAACGCCCCGGCGACATAGCTGTTGGAGGCCCAGACCAGCATCAGGAGGCAGCCTCCGCTGATGGCGCTCGCCGCCGTGATCACGCGAATCCTCCGCTCAAGACTCCACTCGCTGATCCAGATCAAGGCGACCGACACGGCCAGCAGGCCGACTCCCAGCGCCGACCAGAGATATCCGACCTCGACGGGGCCCAAATCGAGCAGCTTGCGGCCGAACACCGGGAACAGGGTCGTGAAGGCGCTCGTGGCGAAGGTGTAGAGCGACGCCGTCAAGGTCAGAAACAAAATGGTCGGCTGCCGGAACAGGGCGAATCGAATCCCCTCCACCAGGTCGGAGAGCGTCGAACGCACGACACCCTGGCTCTGGTCGGTCGCCGCCGGAGGCGCGACTCGGATCCGCAGGAAAAAGAGGGCCGAGACCAGATAGGTGACGGCATTGAGACAGAGCACATCTTGCGAGCTGAGCGCCGCGATGCCGAGGCCGCTCAAGGCGGGCCCCATGATGACGCCGAGACTCGTGGTGCTTTGGAGCAGCGCATTCGCGGCGGTATATTGCGCCGGCGCGACGATGGAGGGAATCGTGGCAGTCAAGGCCGGCCCGAACAAGGCTGTCGCCACGGCATGGAGAAACACAAGCAGGTACAGCCGCTCGACCGTAAAGCTTTCCACCGACATCCAACAGGGGATCAGGCCGATCAGAATGGCACGGCTGACATCGGAAGCGATGAGCAGCGGCTTCTTCGGGAGCCGGTCCACCGCCACGCCGATCAACGGTCCCAGGACGATCGGCGGGATCGTCTGCAACAGGCCGATCACGGTCGTCTTGAGCGGCGACCCGGTCACCGCATAGACGAACCACAGGAGCGCGAGCTTGGAGATGCCGTCGCCGACCTGCGAGACCGTCTGCCCCCACCAGACGTAGGCGAAATCCCGAGAGAGCAGCCAGCGACGGCTGTTCACCGCCGGTTGGGGGACGACCCAGGGACTATCTGCTCTGGCCCATCCGTTCGGCATCAGAACCTGTGTGCTTCGTGACCCATAACCGCATCCGCCAGCTTCTATTCCTTGTCCAAGGAGCCTGTCCGGCATCGACCTTTCTACTGCGGCGAAGGATGCACCGGCATCTACTTCGTTCTCGGCCCCGAAAAATCCTCAACGTATTCCAGCGAATACGCCTCCGGTTTATCGTGGCCTGCGGCCTTGTATCTGCCAGCGCCTGCTTCGCCTCGTCACGAACGGCAATGTCGGGCAGGCTCCTAGTCTTTCTCTTTCGTCTTGGCCGGTTCTTTCTTGGGTTCTTTCACCGGTTCCTTCGGCAATTCTTTCGACGATTCTTTCCCGGATTCTTTCGCCGGCTCCTTCTCCGGCTCCTTCTCTTTGATAATTGTTCCGGCCAAGTGCACCCCGGCCGTGTTGACGGCCTTGACTCCCGGAACCTGCCTGGCGGCCTGAGCCGCTTCAAGGGCAATCACCTGGAATCGGGTTTCCCCCTTGAGCGAGACGATGCCGTTTTGGCAGGTCACCTCGAATCCCGAGGTCTTCAAGGTTTCGCTGCGCGCGAACCGGTCCTTGACGTACTGCGTGATCAGTTCGTCGGCGTGCTTGGCCAGGGCAGCCTTGACATCGGGCGTCGCCACCAGCTTGTTCACCACTTCCTTAATGGAAGGGACTGTCTGGACGACCTCCGTCGCGGCAAGCTGTTCCTCCGCGCTCGCGACCTTGCCAGAGAGCACCGCCCTCGCGCCGTCGATTTCCACCTCAATCTCATAGGGAAACAACCGCGGATCGGCCATCAAGGCCAGCTTGGCGGTCAGAATGACCGACCCCAGCGCCTTCTTCGCCGGCTCCTCTGGCGGCTCCGGCGGAGGCGGCGCGGCTGGCGCCGATCCCTCTCCCGACGCCGGGTGCTTTTCCGCCGAGCCGGAAGAGGCCTTCCCCTCACTCTCCTTCTGACTGTCCTTTTCTTTGTGGCTGTCCTTCTCTTTCTGACTTTCCTTTTGATGCGAGGCAGCCGGCGGTTCCTTGGAAGCGGCGCCGGCCGGCCCCTGATCGGCCGCCAGAGATCCTGACGGACTTCCCGCGATCAACAGGGTCAGGAGCGCCGCTGCGACTCGGATAGAAAACCTCGCGCCAGTGACATGACTCTGTGGCGGCGCATTATCGTCCAAACTTGGCTTGGGGCTCATCTTCTCTCTCCCTCGGCGCGGAGTCCAGCAGAAGCGCACATGATGATAACGGGATCGTCTCGATGAAGATGCTCTCTCCTGAGCGCAATGACCCAATTGTGCGGGATGGTCTCTCTTACCACAGATGACGTATTGAAACCTACCCTCGCCCCGCCATGACGAGGAAGCGAATCTGGCGGACCAGCGGCACCGGGCGGACCAGTCCGCCGGTGCCGATTGGCCATATGCGTATCTTCAACTAATGTGACTGTATGAACTAGAGATGGCAGCCTTCGGCGTGCCCGTCAACAATAAGACCGCGCCGGACGGCCTGCCGAAGGACAGGCCCGCGGAGGGGCAGTTTTGTGATCCCCATCGAAGTCTCACGGCGCTCGCGGCGGAAGATCCGATCCTGTTCCGCCGGAATGCCACAGGCGCGGCCTCGACGGGTTCCGCACGAGCGGGAGCGGGGGGCCGAACCCCCCTGCTCCCTGGAGATTCAACGGATTGAGCAACACACCCTCTCTCATGAATGGCGGGCCGGCCGTGAGGACGCGCGCCGGCCGCCCGTCCTCGTCATTCGACCCTTGGCGGCTCGCCGCCCGCGACTCATGCCGCGATTCAGTGAACCGGCATTCCGCGCGGCCTCCGCCTGCGGCCCCATGGAACCGAAGACCAATTCCAATCCCCACTGCTTGAGCGTCCCTTCATCCCGGGCTTCGACATCCTGAATCTTGAGCATCCAAGTCCCCTTGAGACTCCTGCCTTTCCACGGCGCGAGCGCGGCGGTATCCAGCATGTCGTAGGTCCGTTTGATGTTCTGCGCCGCGCCTCCCTTCCGATCATGCAGAACGGCTTTGGCCGGGGTCAGACCCGCCGGAGGCATGAGCGTGACAACCAGATCCCCGATATACGTATGGGCCAGATCGAGGTGCACGATCAGATTTTCGACCGGAGTGGCGTCATTCACGTCCAGCGAGACCGTGATGGTTTGGAGATCCGGCACCGGCTCGTTGAACGTCCGGCTGATGAGCACGCGGTTCTGCTCCGACGGCTTGGCGAGTTTCACGGCGGTTTCGGCGTTGAGCCGACCATAGCCGTAGAAGCGGCTCCATCCTTCCGCCGTGTACTGGCCGCCCTGCGGATCGATCTTGTCACAGGATTGCTTGAGAATCTCCCGCACCTCCTGCCATTTGAGATCGGGATTGACGGACAGCACCAGCGCGGCCACTCCCGCCGCGCCCGGACAGGAGCTGGACGTTCCGCCAAAACTGTTCGTGTAGTTGCCACGGAGGTCGCCGTCGGCGGGTTTGCCCGGATTATAGCCCGGAGATCCCGCACGGTCTGTCGTCCAAATGCCCGTGGTGAGCGGCGCCGGATGCTGAAACGGCGCGTGGCCCATGTCGCTGCTCGGGAACGAGCACCAGATGGCCTTTCCGAAATCGCTGTATACGCTGCGCTTGCCCCGGTCGTTGCAGGCGGCAACCGCGACGACGCGCTCGTAACTGGCATACCCGTCGTTGTCCACGCTCTCGTTTCCGTTCCCGGCTGCAAACAGGACAAGACAACCCTTGCCGCTTCGCCCCTTGGTCGTCGCATAGTCAATCGCCAACTTGGTGCTGGCCGGGAGCGGAACTTTCTGATGGTGTCCGGGATCGTCCGGCTTCCACCACCGCCCATCGGTCGGGCCCCAACTGCACGAAATGACATCGGCGCCGTGATTGGCCGCCCACTCGAACGCCTCGGCCTCCTGCTGGGAGCCCAGCGCCGAGTTCAGACGGATGGGAATCAGCTTGGCCTTCGGAGCCACCCCGGAGGCGCGCTCAACCCCGGCCGCGCAGGCCACTCCCGCGCAGGCGGTCCCGTGATTTTCTTCGAACACCACATCCTTCGGCCTGGGATCTCCGTTGCCGACCGTGGCGTCGCGCGGGGCAAGGACCTTTCCCGAGCCGGCGAATTCCGGATGATCGATGTCCACCCCGTCGTCGATGATCGCGATGACGGCCCCCTCCCCCATGGTGATCTGATGGGCCGCCTCGACGTTGGCGCTCGCCGAGACCTGGGTGCCGTTGACCGTGGTGGTCTTGAGATGCCATTGCTCGGCGGCAATCGTCCGCCGGCCTTTTGGCCGGACGAGCTCCGGATGACAATACTCCACCTCCTTGCGATTCAAGAGCGAGGCGGCCAGATCAAAGACCTGGGTCCCTGTGCCTTCCGGCGCGCCGACGAAGAAGGCGTTGGCGGCGTAGGTCAGCTCTTTCTTGATGGTGAGACCGGCTTCCCGGATCACGTCCCGACAGTCCTCCGGGTCCATATCATCGACAAACTTAATGAACAGGTTTTCCGTGTACAGCACCGGCTCCCCGGATTTCTCATCCACCATGACGCCTCCGGCAAACCGCACGTCGGAGGCTGCGCGGATCGCTTCCTTTCGACTCTCCAAGGACCTTCGCCCCGGTCCAGGGGGAACTCGATAGACTTCGACGCCGGCTTCCGGAATCGTAAAGATAAGATGTCCGTCCGCCACTTCCCCTGAGGCGGGAGTTGGAACGGCTCCGGACCTGATGGATCGGGTCGAGCGTGTTCGGACCGCGATCAGATCGTCGCTCTTGCGGAGCACGATGGGGGGTTCTGTCTTTCTGCCAAGTCGCACCTGTGTGAGGTCAGGCATGGCGGTCCTCCTTTGCTCGTGTGTGGAAGATCATGGATCGTTCGATGATCAAGCCGCGCGCAACGTCTCAGATTCGAATGTCTTCCCAGGATCGGATCTCGGCCCGCATCGCCCGCCTGGTTCGCCCCTCCTCGGTGGTGAAGCCGTCATAGTGCTTCAACGGTCCAAAGTCCAGGTTCGTCAGATATTCGATCTGGCCGATGCTGACCTGATAGGTCTTGTATCGGCCGAAGCCGAAGACCCGTAACTGCTCAAGCAACTCCGATTGGCTGATCATATAGGCCGTGGCCGACTTCCGTCCGTCGGAGATGACCGCGATCACCTTCCAATATTCCCGCGGCAGGCGCACGCCGCGATATTCCGGATCGTCGTCGCGCAAGATCGGCCCGGTAAACACGGTGACCTTCAACTTGTGCGCGCGGCTGTTCTGCAAGATATAGTCTTCAAGTCCCAGCCAGGTTTTTTGATTGAACTTTTCATGCTGCGGAGAGCAATTGGTGAAGTGAAAGGTGTCCTCGTTCGCGACGGCCGCCTCATGCGTCTGGCCCCACACCGGATCTTCGCGCCGCACCAAATGCCCGCGATCCAATTCGTTCCTCGCATAGAGGTCTTCCCCGATCTGATACTCCCGGTCCATCCGCGGATCGAGGCTCCAGCGGTCCTGGCCGCGTTTGATTTTTTGAGAACGCCGGCCGTCGATGTTGCAGGCGACATAGAGGGCGAGCCGTCGAGACTTCGACATGACGACGGAAAAGTGTTCGTACTTGAGTTCCGTTCCGCATCCGTTCAGCAGCGGGGCGACATCGCAGGCCCGGACCCCGGTCGGTGTCGGGTGGGGCACCGCGAACCCATGAAGAAATTGCGCGGAGTATCCCGTTCGCCCGGCATAGTCGCGGACGGTCCTTACGATGGGAGCCCGATCGGCCTCCTCCATGTCGCGGAGAATGGCTCGGGCCTGCTCGGCCAGTTCGCCCAGCGTTTTCATCTGCTCAAGCTCGGTTGGATGGGTTGCGATCATGGCTCCTTCCTTTCTCGACACACCCCTGCGCAATTGCAGGCACGAACAACATTGAGGGCCGGCAGGGACAAGTTCGGATATCCTCACGCGCAGGGCGCCGCGCCGGGGACCGCCGATGAGGATAAACCTGCAAACTGCCCGCCACAATAGTGAAGCCCGAAAACTCCGCAAAAAACATAGAGAGAACAGCCCGGTTCTTGAGAAAGGCGGCGTATCTCTTCCGATACCCTTCCCGTATCCATCTCGATACAGACCCGCGTCTGTGCACGTTGCCACAGCCGCCGCCTCCGGCTATAGTCACCGACCATCCGCCCCATCAATGACGCAGACCGCCGCCTCGACCCCATCTCCTCTTCTGTCTCTGCTGCGCCGGCTGGTCTCCATCGAGCACCAGGAAGTCAGGGCTCTGCTCTTGTCGTTTCTCTATTTCTTCGCGCTGCTCGCTTCCTATTACGTGCTCCGGCCGATTCGCGATGAGATGGGGGTCCAGTCCGGCATGCGGACCTTGCCATGGATGTTCTCGGCCGTGTTTGTTTCGATGCTCGCGCTGGTACCCCTCTTTGGCTGGCTGGCCGGCCGGCTACCGGTCCGCCGGCTCATTCCCACGGTTTATCTGTTTTTCGCCTCCAACCTGTTGTTGTTCTATCTCGCGCTCACGACCGGCGCCCCCCGCTCGGTCGTGGCGCCCGTGTTTTTCGTTTGGGTCAGCGTGTTCAATCTGTTTGTCGTCTCCGTGTTTTGGAGCGTGATGGCGGATCTCTACTCCACGGAAGCGGCCCGCCGCCTCTTTGGTTTCATTGCGGCCGGCGGCAGCGCCGGGGCCGTGTCCGGTCCCCTCTTCACAGCACTGGCAGTGCCGATGATCGGAATTGCCCCCTTGCTTCTGGTTTCGATCTCGTTGCTGCTGGCGTCCCTGGCCTGTTTCTTCGCCTTGACTGGGGCCGTCCCTGCGCATCAAGCCAATCAGAAGGGGCTTCAGGACCGCCATCGTTTGGAGCTGACATCCAGCACCCCGCCCGGCCTTTTGGTCGGCATCACCAAAATACTCCAGTCTCGTTATCTTCTTTTGATCTGCCTGTATCTGGGCTGCTATTCGGTCCTCTCCACGTTGCTCTACAGCCAACAGATGGTTCTCGTGCCCCAAGTGCTGGGCAATCCCGAAGAGCGCACCCGGCTGTTTGCCCTGGTCGACTTTGCCGTGAACGGCCTGACCGTCTGCGCCCAGGTGCTCTTGACCGGCCGGCTCCTGACGGGGCTGGGGGTCACGGCGCTGCTCGCGGCGGTGCCGGCCTTCAACCTGATCGGGTTCGGGCTCTTCAGCGTCGCGCCGATCCTGCCGGTACTGGTGGCCTTCGGCATCCTGCGGCGATCCGGTGAATTTGCCATTACGAAACCGACCCGCGAAACTCTCTTCACGGTCGTCGCGAAGGAAGAAAAGTACCAGTCCAAGAACGTCATCGACACGGTGGTGCACCGAGGCGGAGACATGGCCAGCAGTTGGGTGGCGACAACGCTGCAGGCAGCCGGCTTTTCCATTTCCGAGATGGCGCTCGCGGCCGTGCCGATTGCGGGGCTGTGGCTGGTGAACGGCCTCTATCTCGGACGAAAGCACGAGGAGCTTCGGCGGTCTTCCGGCCACGAGTGATCGCCGACTCCTTGCGTCGGAACATTGTCTCTCTCCCATGAGAGACCGGCGGCTCCCCTTCATCGTGACGGTCATACATTCGATGCGGCTTGCCGCGACAGCCCCAAGATTCGTATCCTTGCTTCTCCCTCGTCGATAAGGAGCGCCCGATGCCGAGACCTCGCACAAGACGAACGCCTCGCCGCTCACCCGGCACCGGTTCGCTCGCGACCGATGCTCCTGATACTTTCACCTGTCGCGACCATCGATTGGTCGGCCCGGCGGTGACCTATCGAGAGACTCCCAACCACGGCGGTCCGATCACGCCGCGCTACCTTGTCTTTCACTACACGGCCGGACACAGCGCCAAGGACTCTTGCGATTGGCTGTGCAATCCCGTTGCGCAGGCTTCGGCCCATCTGGTGGTGGGCCGGGACGGCACGATCACGCAACTGGCGCCGTTCAACATCAAGACCTGGCATGCGGGCACCAGCCATTGGGAAGGCCTCACCGGACTCAACGAATATGCCATCGGCATCGAAATGGATAATGCGGGCCGGCTGACTCGCACGGGAGACAGGCTCACGGCCTGGTTCGGCGAAACCTATCCGGCCTCCCAAGCCGTTCAGGCCAAGCATAAGCTCGATCAGGAACCGGCCTGGTGGCATACCTACACGCAGAAGCAGATTGAGACCGCGCTGAAACTCGCTTTCCTGCTCGTCAAGGAATATGGGCTGACGGACGTGCTCGGCCACGAGGACATCGCGCCCGAGCGCAAGCGCGATCCGGGACCGGCCTTTCCGTTGGAGTCGATCCGGTCGCGGGCCCTGGGCCGAAAGGGTGAACAAGACGAACGGTGCCGCGTCACGGCCGATTCGCTGAACATCCGCAAGGGACCGGGCGCCGAATATGACCTGGCCGCGCCTGCCCTGCGCAAAGGCACCCTGCTCCTCATCTTGGAAAAGGGCGCACGCTGGACGAAAGTCGAGGTGGACGGCCAGGGCGACCTTGAGGGCTGGGTCTCGAACAAGTACATTGAGCCGGTCGCAACTCACCCCTCCTGAAGCCACGAAGAGGAGGCCGACGCCGCATGAACCGACCACGCCTGTTTCTCTCGGCGGTCAGCGAGGAATTGCGAACCGCTCGCAAAGACGTGGCCGCCACGGTCCGCACACTCGGATTCGACCCAGTCTCCCAAGATGATTTTCCCACCGGCCAGGGCGAACTCGGCCAGTGGCTGCGCCGGCAGCTCGATTCTTGCGAGGGGGTGATCCAGCTTGTCGGCCGGGGGTACGGAGCCGAGCCGCCGACGGTCGATCCAGCATACGGCCGTCTCTCCTACACCCAGTTCGAGTTGTTGTATGCGCACATAGACTCCTACCGATAACGCCGCGCCATGCCCGTTGCCTTTATCCGCTTTCTCCTTGAGGCCAGTTCCATCTGGCCTTGGGGGTAATGTGAATGGCTCTACAAGATGTTGCTTGGCAACACCGGTAACATTTGAGACGACTCAATACGAGTCATTGCTACGCTCAGTGCACACACGCTATATTAACTTCGCACAGCAAGAGCCGCGCTGTCTCCATCACCATACTCCCATGACGACGCGCTCTGGGAGTTTGTCGACCATCGCAACCCCGGCCACTCCACAGCCGCCCACCAAGATCTGAGTTATGTATGACTGAAGATCCCATCGTCGCAATTGTAGGAAACGTGAAAACTTCCCTTGACGCACCTGCAGCCGCCGAGGCGCTCGGACGGGAACTTGCCAAGGCCGGGCTTCGCATCCTTGTTTACTCCAGTGGCGCCGACTTTCTGGAAGGCCGCATCGTAAAGGGGTATGTCGCAAGCCGCTTGGCTAAACCTCGCTCGATTCAGGTCCGTTATCCCTTGCACGGAGAAAAGCCCGAGTTCCCCGAGCAGCAAACCAATGGCGAGGTGTTCGACTGGCGGCCCGATCACAGCCAGAATTGGGAAATGTCGTTTTACCAGTCGTTGAATGAGGCAAACGGTATTCTGCTGATGGGGGGCGGCGATTCCACGATGATTGCCGGCGTGGTTGCTATGGGCCACGGAATCGCCATGCTTCCACTGGCGGCGTTCGGCGGCGCCGCCTCGAAGGTTTGGGAGTCCCTGCGGCCAGGGCGAGACCTGCCCAGCGCTGATGAGATTTCGTTGATGGCGCGTCCTGGGTGGTCGGATGATCATGCGGCTGAGTGCGTCAGAGTGATCAAAGACCAGCTCGCCCGCAAAGCCGAATTGGTCAGGCAGCGCCGTATCGAAGAACGCCGAAAGGAGGTTTCCGTCAGCTTGCATGCATTCTTTGCCCTGTTAGTCTTCGTCGTTGCCGTGGCTGCAGTCCCCGTCGCGTTGGCGTGGACCGACATCCCTCAATCTCTGTTGGTTTCTCTTTTGTTCTTCTCGCCACTGTTGGCCGGAGTTGCAGGTTCCACCATCCGCCTCGTGTTTGACGCCAGTCAGGGTTCCACGCCTGTAACCACGCAAACCACACTTACGACCGTGGCCATGGGGCTGATCGCGGGCGGAGTCGCGGGGCTGCTGTTCATCACGGCCCAGATCACCACCGCGCCTGCGACAGGTGGGCCAAATATCGTCTCGCCGGAGCAAGCCAAAAAGCTCGTGCTCTTCGGAGTGCTCATTGGATTCGTCGCTGGATTGACCCTGGATGCGGTGTTCCGTAAGCTCATCTCCACTGATGTCGTCAATGTGAGCGCCATAGAAGCGAGGAAAGGCCCCTGATTCCGTGGCAGGCCCGAGCAGATTCGCGGTTTACTTCAGCCACAGTTGGCGTCCGCGCGATGTTGAGCTGAACCTCCAGGTGTGGGAAGAGCTGGTCGCCGACTGTACGCTGCTGGTGGACGTTCCAGAGGAACCCGGAGCCGATCCCCCCTACTACATCAATCGAATCGAGGAACTCCTCCGGCGAACCGATCTGTTTGTCAGCATTCTGACCTACCGCGATCCCCGTGAGGCCGCACCGGTGGCCGGCGGCGCGGACTTACGCTGCTCGCCCTACAGCCTGTTTGAGATTCGGCTCGCCGAACGAGCGGATACCCCGCGACTCGTCCTGTACGAACGAGGCACGCGCTTCTGGCCTCCGGAGACGATTCGACCCTGGGAAGGGTACATCGAATTCGTTTGCGGAACCAAGGAACGCCGCATCGAATCGCAACAATGGACGACCGTCATCCAGGCGAAGATCCGGCAGTGGAAAGCCTGGGCGGCGAACCACCGCCGGCCGGTGAGCTACGAGCGGTCCAGAAGCGCTGCCATCCTGGTGGGCGCCTCGCTCTATGAGGGAGTCGGCGAGGCGCTCCAAGGCAGCTTGCGGGCTGGCGGGTACAAGCCCGTCCGTTGCAACCCCGAACGGCAAAGCAGCGGTGAGGTCTTTCGGCTGCTTCACGAAGCCGGGCTGGTCCTGGCCGAATTTGGGACGCGCGATTCCCGATTAGAGCAGGTGTATGCCGCCGCGCACGGTTTGGGATTGCCCGCGATTCGCATGCTGTCCGCGGCATCCGAGCCAGACGGACTGCCGTGGATTCTGAAAGGAGATCCGGGCGGGTTTGAGAACGATATTGTGAGGTGGAGCAAACCAGAGGATGTTCTAGATTTGGTCGCTCCTCGTATCGCCGCCATGGATCGCCTTAGCGAGGCACTCAGTGACGTCGACGGGCTCGACTACCTTCAGTCGAAGCGCTACGCGCGGTTTTTCGTGTTTATCAGTCACACGCTGAAAGGCTCCGACCGTGTACTCGTGGAGCAGATCTACACGCTTCTCAAGGCAAAGCACGTGATTCCCTTTGAGTACCATCAGGTCAACGCCGCCGGTATCGATTGGAAAGTAGCTTTGGATGAGTCACTCAAGAAGACCACGCATTTCGTAGCCCTGCTCGACTCCACCTACGAGCAGTCACCAACGTGCGAGTATGAACTCCGCGAGATTCTGAAGCGGAGAAACGAGGTGACGATCCTGCCCTTCATGATCGCCGGCAGGGACAAGCCGAACCCGGACCTGACGGATATGCACAATGAACTGCTCTCAAGTCAGGATCCCTCCGCAAACGCTGGAATTGTGGTTCGGCAGGTCATGGGCGCACTTGACGCCACTCTCAGCCGGTCCAAACAGATGTGAGCCGTAGAGCCCAGACGCCGCGCGGCGTCGGCGGTCCCGGCGGCGCTGCCGATATGATCGAACAGGCCAAGGCACGAGGCGCCAAAACCATCATCATCGATACGAAAGACGCGTTCGGTCTCTGACATCAGAGAGTCGGCCAGGCTGTCGCCAAATAGAAGCTTCGCGCGGAACATTTTCAGGGATTTGCGTAGAAGGACGGCGGCCATGGTCATGGGCAGGCCGCCTAACACCTTCTCTGACCCGAATTCACCGCAACAGACTTTCGCGCCGTTATGCGCTGTAGACAGCAAGGCAGCATCATTCAGAGGATGGTTGACACATGGATGCGTTCATTAGCCATGCCTCGAAAGAAGCCGGGGTGGTCGCCCAGATCGAAGAACTTCTAGAGGCGGACGGCCTCAAGGTCTGGTTGGACCGTTCAGAGATCCGTCTGGGAGTTTTGTTACGGAAGGAACTGCAAAATGCGATCAGGAACAGCCGCATTCTGATCCTTCTCTGGTCGAAGGCCGCGGCAAGGTCCCGATGGGTTGCTGCCGAAGTGCTGACCGCCTTTCATCTGAACCGGTTCATTGTCGCCTGCGTGCGCGATCACACACCGTTACCCTATTTCCTCCAGAACACCATTTACTTGAATCTGCAACGCCGAAACACCGCTTCGATTGAACAGCTCCGTCGGGCCGTTCGCACGTCTCCGGATGCGGCAAACGAGGTTCCGACCGTGATGAGCAGTCCAAGCTGGGAACTCCAGCAGACTATACAGCACATCGTTGAGGGGCAAAGCGCCGTCACTGATTGCTTGGGGAAGAGGGATCTTCAGACAGCCAAGAAGAAGTATCAACTGATCGATGGCGTCACGTCTGACGCTAAAAAAACGTGGCCGCTGGAACCAATGGTGCTCAACCTGGCGGGGTATCACCGCAAGAATGCGTATATGCTAAAGCATTGGGCGGCGATCCAGGCTGGCCGTCCGCCCAAAGACCGATTGCTGGCGCAGGCAGAACGTCTGTTCTTCGAGGCCCTCTTTGGCAACCCAAATGATTATTCCGCATTAAACGGTCTGGGCAGCATCCTGATCTTTGAACGCGATCTAGAGGCGGCAGAGTTCTTCATCCGGCGGGCCATTGCCTTAGCCAAACAAGATGGGATCCACTATGCCGCAGCCAAACATGATCTGGCTATGATTCTTGCGTTCAAACGAACGCTGACGCCGACAAAGCCCGTTTCATCAGTTTAGTCATCGCCGCTTGAATTCTGCCAACCAGACAGCTTTGTTCCAGAGACGCAGGGTAGCTCAATGTCCCCTGGCCACCAGGCCCCGTTCCCTGGCATATCGGGCGGCTTCCCGGCGATCCTGCAATTGAAGCTTGTCGAGGATATTGTGGACGTGGTTCTTGACCGTCTGCACCTCGATACACAAATGAACGGCGATCTCTTTGTTGCAGAGCCCCCGCTCAATCAATCCGATAATCTCCCGCTCCCGCCTCGTCAGACCCGCGTCGTCGTCGAGACCGGCTCCGCCGTCTCGCTGCGCCAGGGTCGAGATCCGTGAACACAGCAAATGGGCGATCCGCGGAGAGCAGAGCGTTTCTCCCCTTGCCAGCGCCTCCACCGCCCTGAGCACGTCGTCCGCCGACGCGTCCCGAAGGAGATAGCCCGAGGCGCCCGCGTCCTCGATGCAGGAGAGGATATCGGCCTCCCTGTCCGGCACGTCCAACATCAAAATCTTGGACTCGGGGGCATAGGCATGGAGTTGTTTCGCCGCCTGCATCGGCTCTCGCGAGGCCTTGTCGCATTCCAGCAGGAACACCTGGGCATGAAGCTCGGACAATGCTCGGCCGTCCAACTCCCACTCCGACGCCGCATACACGACCGAGATCGTCTCACGCTGACTCAGGTAACAGGCCAGACTTTCGCGCAGGAGACGATGACGATGCAGGATACCGACACGAATCACATGCTCGCTCATGGTTTCCCATGCCCGCTTATGCAATCCCCACAGCCATGCGAGAAAAACCAGGTGGAAGTGTACTCTCTTCGATTGAACGACGCGAGACCTAATTAGCCCTCCTCGACCATCCGATCCACTGCGATGCGAAGAGACAGGAACCACCTAGCGAGCAAATCTTATTCCACGACAGCCACACCTCTGCTGTCGGTTTCGCGCAGGTGCGCTTGCGCCCGTTTTGAGTCACGACTGTACGTACCAGCCTACACCATCGCGACAGCTCGCAATCGCGTAAAGGGCTTCCGTCCAGAGTCTTTCGCTCCGTATCTAAAGCGATACGCCTGTATCTCATCGGATACGTGGTTGCGCGCGCACGATCCCACATCCATTCCGCCGGGTGAACCTGCGATGAGAAATCGGATGGAGGCTTTCGGGCGTACGGCGACAGGCTTCCGGAAGAGCGGGAGTCGATTCTTTCCCGCCTGCTCAACAATGGATGGCGGGGGGACGGGGCGCATCGATCAAGAGTCGGGCAATCGCCTGATCGATCGGCTGCTGCGTCCCCTCCTGATAGTAGGTAAACCCCGGCGACGGGTTGACTTCAAAGCAGTACCAGCGGTCATCCGGCGTCCGTCGCAAATCGATGCCCGCCACAAGGAGCCCCATGGCAACCGCCAGTTTTACACAGCGTCCGGCACAGTCGTCCGGCAACACATAGGGCCGGAGTTTCGTCTCCGAGCCTTGGTATGCAGCATATCGGTAGTCGTCGGCATCGGAGAGAATTTCGCAGGCAAAGATGTCATTCCCCACCACGTGGACCCGCACATCCGTGCCCGGCACGTAGGCTTGAAACTGCGTCGGGCACCATTGGATATCGGCCAAACGGTCGCGGTGAGCCGTCGTCAACCGCGAGACAATGCTCCGCACCCCGCTCACGGATTTGTAGACCACGGTGCCATGCCGTTCCCAGAACTCCGCCGCCGCAGCCGGATCCGTCGTGATCAGCGTGTCCGGCACCTCGAACCCGCTCGACCGAATCTGCAAGGATTGATACGGCTTGGAACTGTTGCCCGCCATGGCCTCGATTCGATTGACGACCAACGCCGGGGTCAGTTCGCTCCAGAGGGTCAGCCCTTCGTCGAGTGCCTCGGCATGGCGTCGGGCGGCGCTGCCCTCTTGCGCGTCTGTTCCGCTCAACAGTCGGCGTGACTCATAGGGTCGGATATAGGCGGCCGTGACCTGGCTGAGATCGCATGTTCGTGACCCGACCCGGAGCCGCGCGCGCACATCCGCGCCGGCCGTGAGGTCAAGGGCTGTCTCACGGACCGCCGATTGATCCGCCACGAAGGTCGGCGCCCCTTGCCGCTGAAGCGCCGCTTGCACAAGCGCCAGCGGACTGTCCTCCAAGAGCCCCCAGAGCAGAATCATGCGGCCTCTTGGCTCTCTTGCCCGTCCGTACGCGCCGTCACCAGATAGTCCATCACGGCCTCGCCGATCACATCATCGGCAATATCCGGCCAGGGCGTCGCGTCGACGAAGGCCGACCCTGGAGACGGACCGGTAAAGCGAACGGCCAGGAAATCGGTTCCGGCCGCCTGCGCCAGATGCCGCGCCTGAACGATCAACAGCGGATCGGCGTCCCCGAGATGCCGCCTCCCGATCAGCGTCACGGTCGAGCCTCCCGGTTGGGAGACGGCCCTCGGTCTTCGACCCTGGGTGAGCCGGATGCGCCGGTGGACCGGGAGAATGGGAATGCCCAGGTGACCGGCCACGCGGACCCACTCCTCCTGGCGCCACCAGCGGCCGGACAGGCAGCGCGGAGTCGGACGATTCAGAACCGGACAGGGCAGGGTCGTGAGCCAAGCCAGTAAAAATGCGTTCATCTCGGCAACGACATAGGTTCGGTCGCCCGCCGCGATATGGAGCAACTCTTGCTCGCTCACGCCGGGCAGCCGCGTCAGCACTCCATGGATCTCGCGGTCCTCCAACAAGCGGCCGGCCACGACGGCCCGTGAACGTACTCCCATTGTGCCGAACGAGCAGCTCCACCCGACCCGTGAGAGATCACGAGGCGTCAGGAGTTGCACGCCGCCATCCCGATGCCGCTCGACAAAACTCCGGGAGACCGCATCCCACGAATTTGCGACGACGAGAAACGTTGCACGGGAGGTCATATGGCCTGGTCCCATCCCGCATTATTCATGAACGCTTCCGCTGCCTTGGCCCATTGCAACAGAGGAGCAACGGGTGCAACGCCACGAACCGTCTGAATAATGCGGGCTATCGTTCCTTCTTTCTGCGTTTGGCCCGTTTCCTGGTGGGCTCCTTTGCCGACCCCCTCGGTTCTCCAACCGGAGGGCGTTCATCCGGCCGAATGAACGCCTGTCCTTCGCCTCGATCGTCCTGCGCGGCCAACAGTCCCCGATCCGCTTGGGCTCTGGTTGTTGCCCGTAAGTCCTCCGGCCTGGGTCCGCCCCCGCTCAACGGATGGACATCTCTGATCTTCGTATCGGTAATGTCCTTGAGCTTGTCCCTGACCTTCTCGACCTCCTTCTCTTTGATGTCCTTGCCTTCTTTTGAATCCTTCCGTTTCTCCGTCACGGTGACCCTGGCGATCGCCGACTTCGTCGGATCCGCCGCGCTCGTCGCGACCACCTGGAACTGGCCCGGCTCTCTCGGCGCGGTATAGGTTGCCCTGGTCGGCGCCGTCCGAGCGATGCTGCCTCCGCGGACCCCCTCCCGGATCGTGAAGGTCACCGTATTGTCCTCTGCCCCCTCGACATTCGCGTTAAACTGCACGGACGCTCCCGCAAACAGGGAGACGGCCGGCGGCGTGATCGTCACGGAGACGATCCGTGTCGTCAGCGAAGCCGTCTTCTCCGCTCCTCTCAAGGTGGCTTTCACGGACACAGAGCCGGCGGCATCCGCCCTGGTCGCCGTCGAGAGCGAGACCGTCGTCTGTCCTTCAGGAACCGTGACCGCCTGCGGCAAGGTTGGGACGGGATCGCTGCCGGACAACACAGTTTTGGCCAATGCGACGGCCGTGCCGCCGCTTGGAGACGGGCGATTCAACGCGAGCACGACCGTGACCGGCTGGCCCGCCCGAACGACGCCCGGCGTTACGTTGAATGAATCCAGATCCGGCAGCGGCGGCCTGATTTGAGCCGGAACGAACAGCCAGCTTTCGAAATCGCTGGCGCGCACGCCGGCGCCGGACGGAAACAGCAAATCGGTCCGCGCAGCCGCATCACTGCCCGGCCGGAGGCCCGGCCGGCCGAATGCCTGGCCGTCGAGATAGAACACGTCCTCCCCTTGGATGCTCCAAATCGCCGCCCCCTTCAGCGTGACGCGGATCAACCGCAACGAGGGCGGTCCTTCCACCAGTTTCAGGAGCTCGGCCAATTCCGGCTTCCACTGAATGCTGTTTTTCTCCACCGTGATCTTGCCGTTCAGGATCATGTTCACGCGAGGCAGAACGGCATTCGGATCGGGCGAAGGGGCGAGCGGCGCTTCCAGCGTGACGATGAAGCTCCCGGGATTCACCGATTGCGGCGCCCCCGGCGTCTCCGGGGTCGGCTGTGAGGGGACGCCGTCCAGGGTGACTTGCAATCCATCCTGCTGCAACTGCGCCAACGGCATCACGTCGTCGTTGAGCCAGTTGGTTCCGACGACATGGAGCGCCCCGACGCCGGTGAGAGGCGGAAAGATCTTCCGGCAGTCCTGCACCGTAAGCGTGTTATCCGTCTGGTTTCGGCGGAGCAGCGCGATCCGGCAATACTGGTGCCGGATGCCGAACGGGGGTTGCGACGAGGCGAACGGCCACTCGATCGTTCCGGTCTCGCCGTTGATGGCGGTCCGGGCTGGAATCAGCCAGTAATCGCCGGTGGCGTAGATTCCCGGTTCGAATTTGACCTCGACGCCGTTCTCGAGCGGGATGAAGCCCTCGTTGCTCGAAGGCACTTGCGCGGGGAGATCCTTGACACTGTCCCACCGTCGCAATTTGGGATGGCGCTTCGGCTCCACGCCAGCCGGGCCGGAGGCCAACGGACTCGGCGCGGACGTCAGTTTGATGACCCGGGTGGACCGATTGACGTTGTCGATTTGCAGCAACTGCCCGGGGGCGCCGGCAAGCTCGGCGGCATCGTCGCACAGCTCCACCCACTGCCCGCTGGCGAATCCCAGCAGCTCGTCGGGGCCGAGGTCTCGGACGGTGACCTCCTGGCCGCTGATCTTCTCGATCGCCGTCACCACGGTCCCGTTGTCACGCGACCACTTGAACGTCGGAACATTGTTCGGATCCCCCAAGACGCCACCCCGGTGGATCTCCACGCGGTAGAGCTGATTTTCCAAGCCGCGAAAGCCGGCGCTGGCCGGAAGGATGCAGGGGTTCGGGACGCTCGACGCCGGCCTCGAGCGCGCGTCCAATGCGCCCTTTCCGCCCGCCAACAGCTTCTCCCATTCCTCGAAGAAGCTCGTGCAGCCGACGAAGCCGCCCTGCGGCTCCTTCACCGGCAGCACCTTCACCTGCCAGATGGTCTTGACCCTCGTCGTGGTGTCGGGGCCGCCAAGGGCCGACTCGCGCATGGACCGGTCGTCCAGCGCCGTCACGTGCCGCCTCCAGACATCCAGGTAGACGATTCCGAAGGTCGTCCCGGCCCGTTGCAGGATCTCTCGAACGGCCGGCGCGTCGAGCAGGTCCGGCTGTCCGCCGTACGGGACCGTCGCCTCGTTCTCGCACAGGATGCCCGCGACATAATAATTTCCGGCGCCGATCAGAAAGGTCGAGCGGTCCTGGCTGAGCACGATCTCAAACCCCGGATTGTGGGCGGGAGCGCCGGAATAGCCGATGATGTCCTGCGCCCCTCTCTCGGCCCGATAGCGATGGATCGCCTGTTGCTCGTTCCAATCCGCATCGAGCTGCACCCGTCCCTGCTGCATGAGCACGTCGCTGTAGTGCTTCGATGGATCGAATGTCTGCCGGCTGAAATCGCCTTTCATGGAATGTCTCCTCTGACTCGTCCCCTGCGGCTCATGCTATTTGGGCAGATCGTCGAAGGTCCGCTCTGGCTACGTCACGTAAAACAGGCCAGTCTCCAAACCCAACCGCAGATACTCCGCCAACCGCGTCCGTACATTGCTTTCCCGCTGCGACTGGAAGACTTGGTGAAAGACGCCCACTTCCGAGCCGTCCTCGGCTCCCGTCCGAATTTCGACGTGGCAGGAACCGTGAAGCTGCCCATAGCCGGGATGGCCGAACTGCCGGCTGGTCCAGACCGGTTGCAGCCGAGCCTTGGTTCTGGCGGCGATCTGCTCCAATTCGGAAGCGGAGATACCGGGATGGCGGGTCTTGGCCTCCTCCATCGCCTGCCGGATCGCGAAGTCCGGTTGGCACCGATACCGGCGCGGGACCTGGGATTCCAGCGGCACGTAGGAAAACCGGACGCATCCCGTCTGCGTCTGGTCGCAGGTGACCGGCCCCAGGAACAGGCTCTGTTCCGCCGATTCCAATTGGCGCACATGGACCGAGCCCAGCCACGTGCTGCCCAGCGTCCGCAGGTTGCCGGCCGGCTCGCGCCCATCCTCGCTCCCGGCCAGCACCACGCCGCCCTCTTGAACGGCATCCACGAGGCTGTTGCCGAGGCTGACGCGCACATCGCTCCCCACCACGATCCGGCCGCTGACGGAGCGATCCAGTATCAAGGTTCCGTGAACGCCCGCATCGTTCCACCGTATCGACGGCGTCGCGAGCGGCTTGGTTGTCAGATCGCCGGCCACCTCCACGGGGGAGAGCGTGCAATGTCTCAACGTGAGCATCATCTGTTCGGCGCCAGTGACGCGGACCATCTTCGCGATCATGAGACCGTCCAACGTCACCTCGGCTCCCGGCGCGGAGACGATCGTCACGGCGCCGTTGATCACCGGGCGCGTGCCTTCGTTCGCCTGGATCACCAGATCCTGTTGGGGACCGAGCGTGATGGTCAGGTTGCCGTCGAGCGTGGCGCTGTCGTCAATTTGGATCACGCCGTCCCCCGTCCCGACCGAGGCGAGGGCCTGAGGAAGCGTGGAACCCCCGGCGGACACCCGGGCCGAAACCGGAGAGACAAGGGTGTCCTTCTTATACGGCCCTCCTCCGAGATCGTCGCTGAATCCATAGGAATAGTTGACCGTGATCTGGACGTTGGCGAGGTTGGTTCCGGCCGGAAACGCCAGGCGGCCCAACAGCGGATCGACCGCGACCTGAATCGGCAGCTTGGGGTCGGGGCTGTTGTCGTTGAATCGTTTCCCGGTCGGCCGATAGGCGAGCTGGTTCGGGGGCCTCCGCCATTCGCTCAAGTCGCAGATGAGGATCTCTGCGGCCGGGATGGCCGTCGCATTTTTGAAGATCTGGAAGACCGGCAGGCGCGAACTGAAGTAAGTCAAACCCTGGCTCGCCGCCGCCTCCGTCTTGCCGTCGGCGAGCAATTGTCGGAACGACTCCAGCTCGTCGTACAGGATACGGCGCCGCAGCGGGTCCGGCACGTTCACCGGCTCCGCCAGGTGCTCGATCTCTTCTTCGCCCTGACCGGGATTGAACAACGGACCATCCAGCCCCAGCGGATGGAAGGTATAGCATCCCTCCTTCACCAGCTTGGCTGTTCCTCGCGTCACTCGATAGGGGCGAAGCCGCCAGAAGAACAATCCGACGTTCGGAATGTTGTGCTTCCCTCTCCCGCTGAAGATGCGGCGGACGTTCACGGTATGGGCCGTCCGGTCGAAGGGAGTCTCCAAGTACTGCAGGGTCGCCTGCCGGCGGAGATCCGCCATAGCCGGATGGCCCGGGCGGAGATGGTTCAGATATTGCGTCGTGGCGAGCAACTGAAAGAATTCCACGCAGCGTGCGTTCCATCCCGTCACGTCTCCCGCGAGCTGTTCCAGAACGGAAGCTGTTCCCTTCCGCCTGCGGTAGCCGATCGTGTTGGCCACTTCCGCGCGCGGGCTGCTCACCTTGGCCGCCACCCCGTGCAGCCCCCGGTAGCCGATCAGATCACCGATGTAGGGGACCGCCCAGTCCGCGCAGGTTTCAATGAAGTGATCGTCGTACAGTTGTTCCAAGTCCTCTTCGATCGCCGCCGCCTGCTCCGCGATGACCGACAGGAGCGCTTTGAGCGGCCCTCCCTGCTCCTCGTCCCGGAGGCGATAGAGGGCGGGCAGGAGGCGGTAGAGGGTTTCGGCATCCATCGTCATGACAGCACCTCGATATCCGGCAACAGATTGGGGTCCAACAGGAGCAACTCGGCGCCCAACAGCTCTCCATCCCCCACCCGCGCCTGGTCGGCGCCGAGCAGCGCCGGGAAAGGGAAGGCCGGTTCCTCATCGATCCGATGGAATTGCGTGACGGTGGCGGCTTCCACGCCCTTCTCCTGCTGTATGAGGGCGATGACCTCGCTCAACGCGACCGGCCGGCCGAACTCCCGATGCTCAAACGCAAAGGCCGTCCGGACTCGTTCCTGAACGCTCCGGACGACCTGCTCCGGCCGATAGTCGCCATGAACCTTCACCCTGGCGGCCAGCTTGAACAACGCAGGGCGGTAGGACAGGACGCTGAAGGGCACGAAGGGATCGCCGGCCTCCCGTATGGCGCGGTCGAGATTTTCGGCAAGCTGGCTACTCGTTTCGACGAGGGCGCCTCCCGTCCCGGCGACCGTGATGAGGACCGCGCGCTTCGTCCCGTTCCATACCCAGGTTGCCTGCGCCTTGCCGATCCCCGAAAAGGCCCGGGCGAAGTCTTCGTAATCCCGCAAGGAGACCACGCGATCCAACGTGCGAATCGCCAACGGGGCGTTGGACCGGATGTCGTCGCGGGTCTCGGGGTCCGCCGCCCCGGTTGCATCAAGCGGATTCGTGACCTCCCGCACCCCCAGCGGGCGGGTCATGAGCAGACTGAGCTGCCGCGCCTTGACCATGCCGGCCGCGCCGAGTCCCTGGCGATAGGTCGCGCGGATATTGTGCTGCCCAGTGGCCGGCCGCGCCCCCATGGCGCCATCGCCGAACCGGACCGTTGTGTTGCCGCTGTCGTCCCGCTGGACGAGATAGACGCGATCGGTCGGCCCCTGTCCGTACAGGCTCGACACCTCGCGCCACCGTTGATCATTGACCCACAGGTCGAGCGTCGATGCGGCCCCGCCTGGCGTCGGCGCGCTGACATAGGTCAATGGGGGCTGGCGCAAGGCGACCTGTTGAAAGGCTTGGGCCGCATCGCCGCTGCCGAGGATCTCCCCCTTTGTTTCGCCGTGGGTCGCCGCCGCGACATTGGCATTGATGGTGACGGTCTCCCTCACGTAACGATAGGTCAGGCCCTGGCCGAATGTCAGCGTCGTGAACCCTTCCTCCAACGTCACCTCGGCGAGGGTCATCGCCTCGCTGACCGTGACATCCCGCAGGTCCTCCCGCTCGCCTGTCACGATGACGGTTTGACCGGCCTTCAGGCCGAGATCGGCACGGTCGAGCGTGAGGCGGCTCCCTGCAATCGGATCCGAGATGGGGAGGGGCGCGAGGTCCAACGGCTCATTGACGGCGTAGACGGTCGTATCGCGAAGCCGGAAGTTGCCGAAGCCCTCGGAATGATCCACCTCCACGCGAGACACCTTGGCGCTGATCGTGTAATCGGCGCGAGACACCTCGCCGACCTCTCGCACCCGGTAGACTTCACGCCCCGCTTGGCTCTCCAAGAGAATCAGGCTGTCCCGGACGATGTTCGGATAGACCCGATCCAGAAACAGATGCGGCGGCCGACCCTCTTCTTGTTCGTCGTTGAGGGTCCTCTCTTCCCAACTGTTGGGGTACACCGGTTCCACGGTTTGTTCGGTTCCGGTCTTATCCTTGAACTTTTCTCCCAATCGCTGAGCGGGGGAGAGCGACTGGTACTTGGGAGCATTGTGCCCGAACAGCGCCGCCCGCTCGCGGAAAGCAAAGACGCCGTTCGGAAGTGGCTCCCTGGAAGGTTGCGCTCCGGGCACTGGCGCCGGCTCGCCCTTGTCCGGGATGGAACGAACCGGCTTGGCCACCGAGACCTGCGCCCTGATGGCGGCCTGGATTGCGAGGGGCGACCATCGCTTCTGGATGGCCATGGCCCGCAAGACATCCTGTTTCCAGCTCTTTGCCACCACCAATTCCTTCCGGAGAAACTGATCGTTGAGGAATGCCGCCTGCTTGATGAACTTGCCGAGCACGATCTTGGGCCGCGGCAGCGGAACAGGTTTTGGAGAGGGCACCAGATCCAGACGTATCGTCTGAGCCTTGACATCCGTCGTCACCGCCAGCACCCGTTTCACGCTTCGCCCGGCCGGGTCCTCTCCCGCTACGATCAGCATCGTATCGCCGGACTTGACGAACGACGTGAGACCTGGAATCGTCACCGACTCCAGATCCGGCTCCAGCGGATGTGGGTGCGTGAGCCGTGGCCGCAAGGCGTTCCACCCCGCCTGCCCGACGATCGTCTCGACCGTCTCGAAGATCTGGGCCTTCTCACCGGGGCCGGGGATGCTTTGCACCTTGGTGCCCTTCTCGATGACGACCTCGGTCGCCGACGTCGGAGTCGCAGCCGGCGCCGATCCCACGGCTGGAGGCGGCGTCGGATCATCGACGGTGAAGGCCAGATAGGTGCCGGCCGCCACGCCGGGCCTCGGCTCATAGCCGATCAACCGGGCCTGCTCCAGCAGCGAACGGCGCTCGGTCGCCGTGCGCAGGTACGACTCATTGATGATCCGCTCCTGATAAAAGGTCAGGATGTCCAGCAGCACCGCCCACGAATCGAGCAGGGCAATGGCGAAATCATCGTCACGGCGCGTCTTGAGGGATTCCAACTTCGCATGGTCGGACGCGGAAAGCCGCGCGAGCATCGTGCTCTTGAAGAGGGCATGGGTCCCCACGCGATACTGAACGACCGAGAGGCCTGGCCGGTTGAAGACCTCGACAGGGGTCGCCGCGCCGAGTCCGATGCAACACCCGCAGGGATTCAGCTCGGAAGCCTGTTCCGAAGCCATGGCGCCAGGCTGTTCTCCGCTCATTTCCCTCCCTCCGCAATCAGCCGAAAGACGCCCCGCTCGGGGAAGTTCGCATCGTTGTCGAGTCGGGCGATTTCGAGCCGCCCCAACTTCAACTCGCCCGTGTGCAGCGCTTCGGTGCCGGGGAGGCCCTGGCGCTGAAACACGGTCACGCGCGCCGATGCCACGCCGGCGACCGTCTCCGCCGCCGCATAGAGCGGACTCAGATAGACCGTTTGGCCGAACGTGAAGTTGTCGGGATGAAAGATGCCGCGCCGGCCGTCCGGAAGCACTCGGTTGCTGAAGAGGCGCAGCAGCGCTTCCGTCACGTCCCCGCGGAAATAATCGGGGTGGACGCACACCTGCATTTCGATCTCCAGCGGCACGAACCGAGGATCATCGATTTCGACATCGTGACCGGCCATTCGGTACCGTTCGAGGTGGCGGCGCAGGTCCGCTTCGAACCGCGCATCGACCCTGCTCCCGCCGCTGCGATCGACGGTGACGAAGACCGTGTGCCAGCTTCCCGTCCAACGCAGCGACGCGGCCGCCCGTTGAACTCCCCGATGGCGCTCGGTGACACGGCCGTAATCCCGCATTGTGACCGCGCGTCCCTGTGCTCGAAAGGCATAGGGCGCGTTCTGCCTCGCTGACTCCACGCTTTCCGGTTCCTGCCCGCCTTGGGCGGCCATCGGGTTGCCGACACCCGCCACATCCGCGTTCTCGGTGACGAGATGGGCGAGCGTGTCGGCTCCGATATTGCCCTGGGCGCCGTTGCCGACCCGGTACCGAACCGTGAACCGGCTTCCTGAGGGAGGCCGATTGCCGTACCGCCCGTCACCGAACCGCAAGAAGGCCGTCCCGTCTTCTTCCATCTCTACGACGCAGTCGTTGAGCTGTCGGCTGTTCAACAAATCCGGCTTCGCCGTCCATTCCGTGGAACCGGCCTCATCCGTGCTCGTGAGGGACACGATCTGGGGCCGGACGGTCGCGCGCCGGTACTGCATGGCTGCATGGGCCGACCGGAGGTCCTCACCAACTTCCCGATAGGGATAAGGCGCGGCCTGTGTCAGAGGCTTTCCCTGCAAGGCCGGCCGGAACCGCGGCGGGACCGGCTGTCGCGGGCCGCCGGATCGGTCCTCCCGGCCAATCTCGAAGCCGCCGAGTGATGAAGCGGCATGGCGAGCCGGTATCCGGAACAGCCGAACGGGGGGCACCGTCCCCAGATCCTCTTCGGCCATGGTCCGTCCGTGGTCGGCCAAGACGATGTTGCCGAGCGCGACCGTGACATCGTCAACTTCATCTTCGCCATGATCCTTGTCGGTTTTCGAAGACAGGCAGAACGAAAACGGCAAGGCATCCTCCGCATGCCACTCGATCTCGGCAATCGGTTCTTGATTCAATGGATCCTTTGTGTTGACGGCGTCCCGGATCAGACGCACCGCATGCCGCCGGGACGGATCGGCATCCGTTTCCGCGCCGGTCTTCGGCCCCTTCTTCTCCTGGAGAATCAGCACCGCGCCTCTCGTCAGATGCGGGTAATGTCCCTTCAAGGTGGCCCTGGTGGCCCCCGTCGGCAGGCAACATTCCTTGTCCCCCCAGGTATAGAAGGGCAGTTCGTGGTGCTGCCGGAACAGCCGGACGTCGTCCATCAGCTCAAAGACTACCGGTCCTGCCGTGAGCGCGGCCTGCTGAGCCGCCGATCCTGGGGCGATGACCGCGTCGGACCCTTCGACGCGGGTGAGCAACATCGTGGGGCCTTGGCCGCTGGTCCGGCTGAGCAACACGTTGTCCCGGCCCGGCTTCAGCCGAACCTGAACCCAAACCCGCGCGTTGCTCCCTTCGAACAGGCTGTAATCCACCAGCCTGGCATGGCGGCGGACCGAGATGCGGCGGCGCGCGGTCCCGAGGTAGGCTTCGGTCGCCGCCGCATCCTGCTGATAGCTGAGGTGGTCCGCGACATAGGCCAGCAATTCAACGAGCGCGATGCCCAGATCCGCCGGACTGCGCTCGCTCCATCGGGGCAGGAGCAGCGAAAGCCGGTCCAGCATCACCCTTCTGAAGCTGGCATAGTCCTTGGCCAGATAATTGATCTCCGGCTGCGAGACGGACGGGGGCGCACAGGCCTCAGCCGGTTTGCAATCAAAATCGCTGGGGCAGGTCACCTTGAAGGAGAACTCGATGGCGGACAACTGCGGATCAAAGCCCGTCGGAGGAGCCGGATCGTCAGCCGACGTGACCAGACGAAAGACATAGGTCGAGAAGTCGCCCGGCTCCGCGACGGTCACCGTCAAGACCCGGTCCGTCGCGCCGACCGTCCCCACGCGAATGCCCCTGATCCTCACCCCCCCGTCGATCACAACATTGGCTGGCGTCAACGGGGGAGCCGGGCTGGGCGGCACCTGGTTGCTCTGTCCCGGCAGGGGATGGAGGAACCGGACGCGAAGCGTCTTCTGATCAGCGGTCGCGACTTCCAGAAAGTCGATGCCGTTCAGGACCGGCTTGCCATCGGCCCCCTTCGTGTTCCGGACGAGGGCCCGCCTCGTCTCGTTCTTACAGCGATAGGGTGTCGTCATCGTCATACCGCGCGACCAAACTCCGCAACCCGACGTTGTTGGGTGCGGGGCAAGACATAGTGAACGGTAACGTGGAGCATGGCGTCCTCATGCCGGACCTCGACGGCTTCGATCTGCACCAGATCGCCGAGCCATTGCTGGAGGGCCCCCTGGACCGTTACCTGGGTGGCAGCCGCGAGCGCATCGCTGTTGGGCGCGAAGACCAATTGCATCAGCCCGCTGCCGAAGGTCGGCCGATTGACCCGTTCGCCCGGAGCTGTAAACAGCACCTGTTCGATCAAGTCTCGAACGTGCTTCTCGTCATCCGCGGCGGCCGAGCGTCCTTGGGCGTCACAGCGAAAGGGAAAGTCCAGGTTCATAGGGCCTCACATCCCGCTCACCCTGGTTTGCGTCGTCGAGACTTGCAGCGGCGTGCTGTTCGGCGCGCACAGGGCCTGACTGTCGAGAAGAAGAACCGGCAGGCCTCCGGCCAATACTTTCGTAGCAGCCGTGACCCACTGGCCCGTCAGGCAGGGACTCGGGACGCCGCTCACGTTGAACGGACAGCCGGCCACCGCATAGGGAGCCGGCTGCGTGGTCACGGGCTGGCCCCCGACCAACACGCGTGGATTCGGAGAGCCGGGCTGGGCCTGGCCTCCGTGCGCGCACAGCACCGTCGCCCCCACATGCAACAGAAATCCCGGCATCCTATCGGCCTTCCTCTTTCAGCTTGTCGCCGCCGCCTGAGCACTCCACGCCGGCCGTCCCATTTACAGAATCGTCAGCGCCCCGTTGTTGAGGTTCACCGGCTGGCCCGTGATCGTGATCGACGGCCCCACCATCGCAATGCTCGCCCCCTTGCCGTTCGAGATGGTGATGCCCATGTCGTTGACCAGGACCATCGCCCCGGTTGTGCTCCTGAGCATGATCCCGCCGGTCGGACCGGGGACGTCGCTGAGCAGCAGGGTGTTCTGCCCCGTGGTCTGAATCACGATGTTTTGTCCCGGCGGCGGGGCCGGAGGCGCCAGCGCGAGGGCCGGCACCTCCGCGGCCACGCCCCAAAACCCTCCCACCCAGATCGGATAATCCGGCTCTCCCTGCTCGAATTCGACCCACACTCCGGCGCCGACTTGCGGGACAAAGAACGTGCCCTCCTGCTTGCCGGCGATCGGCACGCAGGGCATGGCCCAACTGGAGGGAGTGAGGCCCAACACATCGGGCACCATCACCTGGATGCGGCCGAGTTGAAGCGGATCGAGGTTGTTGAAGACCGTCCCGCGATACTTGCCGTAAAACTTTCCGGAGACGCCGTTCGTCGATTCTAATTCGCTGTCGAGTTCCTTCATGCCGGCACCGTGGGCAGAGTGGAAATCAGGCCGTTTCGGCTCAAGGTGAAATTCTGTTTGTATTCGCCGCGCTTGATCATATGGGTGACGCTCTTGACGTAGTACAGCCCGTTAAAGGCCAGCCCCGCGCCCCGCACCCCGACCAACTGTCTGGCGCGGAGCACGCGCCCGTATCGCAGCACGTCGAGGCTCCCGCTGGCCGTGACCGCGTCGGACGACTTGGCCGCCTTCGCCAGGCCGATGAGCAGGGCTTCAACGGGCGAGTACTTGGCCATTCCGGGAACCGGTTTGATGCCCTTCGGAATCGGTGGGATGAGCCCCAGCGGAGGATTCAACGGCGTCACGTCGGGCACGGGAATCCCGATGATCGCCTTCGTTTCCTTATTCAAGATGAAAATCACCGGCAGCTCCTTGGATTCCGTGTCGTAGCTGATGCTCAAGGATTCGACATTGGTATGCGCGCCCATGTCGACGTTCAGCGCCGGCTGGGGAATCCCGACCTTGATCTCCGGCCCCCAATAGGCCCTGCTGGTCCCAGGGACCGGACCAGGCTCAAGGTAGAACACGTACCCGACCCGTTTCGCCAGCCACCTGATGTAGTTCAGATCGGTGCCCTTCTGCCCGGGGATTTTTTCGAGCGGGATGGGCACGTCGAGCAGGACGCTCGGAATGATCATGGGAACGATCCCGAACATCGCATACTTCGCCAACATCAACCCGACGCGCGCCTCGCCCGGCATGGCGGGATAAGGGACATTGAACTCCACATAATCCATCACCGCGGTGAGGTCCTTCCCCTTCACGATCAACGTGGCCTGGCCTGCGTCGGTCCCCGGCTTGACCTCATGGTGCGTCATGACGCCGTCCATCAGCACCTCGGTTGCGCCGTTGATCGTGACCGCGATGATCACGCGGACCAGCGGAATCGACTGCCCCCCCGCCACCAGGAACAAGGCGTGCAGCGGCGAATTCGTGCTCAACGCAAAGATCAGTTCGAACCCGCTGGCGGCGTCGCCGGCGTTGGTGACGACCTGTACGCCGGTCAGGGCGTCCAAGACCTCCTGGGGAACCGGCACCGGCACCAGCGGACCGACCATCAACGTCAGATGCAGGCCGTTACGCACGTTGGACCCCCGGAACGCCCTCCGGCAACGTGATCTTCAATCGACGCCCGATCCGCTCCGTCAGTTCGCTCGGACGGAACGCGACGTTGGCATCGCAGATTCGCCAAAACTGCTCGGGGTCGCCGAAGTAACGCTGGGCGATCCCGTCCAACCGTTCGTTCTGGGTCACGGTGTGTTCATAGAGCACCGCGAGCCGCTCCGGCGGAGGGACCAGGCGCCGCCGCAAGTAGACCACCGATCTGCCGTCCGGCGTCTCCAGTGTCGCCGTCGGCACTCCGTGGTACCGGCTGTTCGGCGGAAACAGGATGGCGTTCAGCGGGCTGGGCTGTAACAGGATTTGCAACGGATCCGTCATGGTATGGCTCCGATCCCGAACACGTTCAACGTGCCGCCTTGGTTTTTCGCCGCCAGTTGTTCCTTGGCTTGCAGGTACCCCATGAACAAGGTCCCGCCCTTATGGGTGAACCCGACATCATCGACGCTCAGCACCCGCAGGCCCAGGCTGACTTTGGCTCGAATCGGATTGAGGGCCGGATCGAACGCCTCTTCCGTCACGCTGAACTCCGTCAGCCGCACCGGGAGCACCCGCGTCTTGCTCCAGACGAACAGGGTCAGCGGCGCTTCCATCGGCGCGATCTCCAGCGTGCCCGCCTGCGCAAGACGGTGGTTGGCGAGCAGGCGCGCGCTGGCCGGGTAGAGAATCGTCTCCAACGCCGAGAGCTGCGGATGGATGCCGACCTGGGTCGCCGTAGGGTGCCGATCGGGAAATTCCAATTGATCGGTCGCGTCGATTTCCGCGTCCAGCTTGATCGTCTCCACCGGCGGCCCCTTGAGCCGCAACGCCTCGGATCGGTCGCCCCCCTCCGTCCCGACGCCCTTCACCTGCAACGTTCGACTCAACGTATCCGGATTGTATTGCAGCGCGATCACGCGCAGCACCGCGGCGGTGTCCGGATCGATCAGGACAAGGCCGCCCTTCAGCAACCGCGGCGAATTGGGAAATGTGCTCATGTTGTCATCCGGGCCGCATGGTTGGCCGGCACTCCCGGCGCGGCTATGACAGATCCATTGCCAGCGTCGTGTACGAGTCGGCATTGAGCAACGGGGCGGTGCCCCTGCCAGGATACGTCGGGGTCGAGCCCGCATGCCCATGCCAGCCCGAGTACTCATCAACGGTAAAATTGGAAAAGGCCGCATGGAACGATTCGTGAAGCACGCAACCGGCCTGATAGACGCTGGACGTCCCTTCATCCAACGTGACATTCCGGCAGATGGTCGTCTCGTGGCCGCCCGCCCCTTTATTGGCTAATCCGCAGTGGCCGGCCGCGCATTCGGCTGTTTCCGTTCCGGCGCATCGGATCGGGATCGTGCTGATTTCCCGATAGCCCCTACGCAGCCGGCCCACGATCAGAGGAATGTTGGCGGCGACCCCGTAGGTCGGTCCGAAATTACGGCGCAGGCTCTTGATGACCTTGGAAGGCGTCGGCGTCGTTTCCATCTTGGCGATCGCCTTGTTTAACCACCCCCTGGCGTTGAAGATGGACTGATGAATCGTCTTGATCTCCTCCTCCGAACAACCGGGGTTGGCCCCTAATCGCTGGATGCCAAGCGGAATCCGAGGGTTCACGGCCCGCTCGGCCTTTTGCCCATAAGAGCCATCAGGAGGACCAAGACGAGGAGCGGATCTCCCCGAATGGGCTTCGCTGGGACCGGCGCCGCCCTGCTGCACGACATGGGTCAGCTCGTGGGCCAGAACCCGCTGTCCCTCTCCGGTGTCTGGCCGGAACTGTCCTTCTCCAAACACGATCCGGTTCCCCACCGTATAGGCCAGCGCATGGACCGCCCTTGCGGACTCCGCCGCGCGCGCATCCGTGTGGACACGCACCCTCCCGAAGTCGTACCCGAATCGCGACTCGAAGAACGTGCGCGCGCTGGGGTCCAATGGCCGGCCCGCGGTAGCCAGCACGTCGTTCACCAAGGCCGGAGCGTCCATCGAGCCAGTTACGCCGGGGGCGGCGCGCCGTTGCCCGACGAGCGTCGGTCCTGTCGCCTTGGCGCTCTTGCATTCCTTGACGGTCAGCACCAACTGCCCCTCGGGGCAGGCATAGTCGTAAAAACACAGCGGCGTCGCCGCGGGCGGCGTCAGGTTCGTAATCGGCGGAACGCCGACGACGATATCCTTGGCCCGCACGATCACCCGCAGCACGAGCCCGTCGCTGAAATGGACATAACACCCATAGTTGCCTAACCAGTTCGGAGGGCCGCAGTCGATTCTCTCCACGGTGGCGTGGGAGGGTGGGGTCATGTCGTGTTGTGCATAGGTCTCGGCTGCCCGCTTGCTGATACTCTCCGGGTCTGCCCGCCAACTCGGACACCGGCTGCCCTCCTCATCGGAGGGCTTGCTCTCCGTGGAGGTGAGGTCCGCGGATGCAGCCATACCACCGCCTGACTCCGCGCGCTGGACGACGGGGCCCCTTTCGATCGCACGCTCACCTCCGGCGACCCGCCGCTGCACTGCTGCGCCGGATTGCCGTTCGTTGAGTGGAGACGTTGCGTGAGACATCTGCATCACGAGTGCCGCCACCCGGTCCGCTTCCTGTTCATAAACATCGCCCGGTTCATTGATCCGCAATGTGGTCTGCAAGGGCTTTCCCAGCAGCCTCTTCTTCTGACAGTCCGGACAGGTACCGGTGAACCCCGCTGAGCCGCCGCACGCGCACTTACGCTGCAAACAGGGTTGGGCCACGGAGTGATCTGCGCCGGTCTCGGTGCGAACGAAGCGCGCTAGCCTAGTCATCGTTAGAGCCCTTTAGAATCGGACCGCCGTTCTCACGCCGACGATGACGAGATCCTGATCGGCCACGAAATCACGCAGATGTTCAAGATCGAGCCCCAGATCGGCCCGTTCGCCCCGATAGCCGGCCGAGAGGCGATTGGCGATCCCGGCCATCAGTTCATTGTCGGTGAAGTTCTGTCCCAGAAAGGCCCCCGTAGTCACGTCGACATACACCCGTTTGCCGATCGGATTGATGCGGAGCCCGATCTCGCCCGCCTGAAACGCGCGTCTCGGCTGCCGGCCCGTTCCATGGAGATAGGCGATGCGGTAGCCCAGCTTCAGGTTGAAGAGGTCCAGCGCCGGCCCACCCACTTCGCCCGATAGACCGGCGGCAATATAGAACTGCGGTTCCGCGGCCAGCAGGCTTCCCACAGTCAGCTCCAGATTGGCTCCTCCACGGCCCAGTGCCGCCTCGCGCGCAAAGCTCGCGTAGCTATCGGCGTTGGTCAGCGGACGGCGACCAGGGTAGGCGTCCTGCCATTCATACGTGTCGTGGTTGAAGCTCGCGTCATGGGCATGAGCCGCTTCATGAAGGAGCGTGTCGATCAGAGACTTGTGGCCGAAGAAGTTCTGGAACGGATAGGGATCGCAGAAGAAAATATCCGGACGACCGGCATAGGCAAACCCCTTGACATTTCCACCATCGGCACTTTGGCACCGTGCATCCGAATCAGGACGGCAGTGATACGTGAACGCGTCCGCATCGAGGTCTCCGAGGATATGTTCGAATTGGCTGCGAATTTGCCCGGTCGCGGCGGCGTTGTTGGCCTCGATGTTGAAGTGCCGCCGCAGGAGACTTCCGATCCTCTCGGGGCTGGTTAGACTCGTCAATGCGGCACGTATCCACCGGCCCGCCGACGCCTGGGCTCGAGAGACATTGCCCTCCACCTCTTTTTGATTGGGCTGACAATCGGCGCCATAGGCGATCGCGCGCATCAGACGGGTTGCGGATGCCCTGCCAAGCGGGCGCCTCACCCCAAGCCTGTCATGACCGGCCACGACCGCGTCCGCGACTCGATCGGCTTCGGTTTCCAGAGGCTCGCCGATCTGGCTGAGCCCCATGGGGATTGGCACCGTGGAACCATCTTGTTGCACGACATGCGCCAACTCGTGAGCGAGCAGCTTCCGGCCCGGAGACGTTCCCGGCGCATATTGTCCGGCGCCGAACACGACCTCTCGCCCGACTGTATAGGCCGAGGCGTTCACCGCGCGAGCTGATTGCGCCGCCTGTTCATCCGCATGCACTCGCACCCGGCTGAAATCATGACCAAAGCGCGGCTCGAAGAACGAGCGTGTGCTCCGGTCGAGCGGCTGGCCGGACGATCGCAGCACCTCATGGACAGGCGCCGGCACGGTCTGCTGCTGGGGCTCGCTGCTTGATCGCCGCTCCCCGCTCGTCTTGCTGCAAGCATGACAATGGCCAGCGAGACGTGACGATCCGCCGCAGGCGCATCGACGTTGAAGAAGGAAGCCCGCAGGCGTCGGCATGAACGACTTGATCGCCGTTGACCGGTTCACTTTCTTCCACGACCTTTCTTTGGCGTCGGCACCTTCCGGTGCCCCTGAAGCACGCGCTGCGGAGCGGTCAGTTTCAACGTCAGCCAATAGGTGGCGCCTTCCTGAACATCGCCGGCGACCGTCTCCCGCACCAGTTGCACATCGAGGAAATCCGTCGCCCGGATGCCAGCGCCCACCTCCGCCGAGGCCGCGGCGGACACATCACCGCCCGCCGCCAACCCCGCACCGATTGAACCCAACGCAAAAAGCCCGCCCTGCTTGCCCGGGTCGATGCGGACGCCGACCTTGGCCAGGAAGGTGGAACTCTCGCCCGGTCCGGACAGGGACAGGCTCGACTCGAAGTTGAAGGTCAGGTACGTGTTGATGGGCACGAGGGGCAGCGGACGGTCCCTCTTCTCGAGTCCGACGCCCAGACCAAGGCCAAGATGGCTGCCGGCGCCCAGGCTGATAGTCGGCAGAAAGCCATGCCTTCGCGCCAAGCGGTTCAACCGAGGCAAGCCCCGCTCGCCGAGTTCTCCCGCGAGGAATCCCAAGATGGCGGGCACGGCAAAACTCGCCAGATCGGAGTCGAGCCCCTTGGGCAAGGCGATGCCCATCGCCACGCCCGACAGTCGGCCGAAGTGCCGGCCGATCAGGTCGGGATCCTCGGTCGCAATATCGGCGATCAAATGGCCGAGCGCGCGACGCCCCCGTTGCGTGAAGGGTTGCGGTGGATCGGTGAACCCCATCGGGATATCGCAGGTGCCGTCTTGCCTCTGTCCGGACACGGCCGAGATAAAATCCGGGCTGGACTCAACGAACTTGCCGGTTTCCTTGCTGAAACAGACCTGATCACCGGGCGGATACCCTCGGGACGGGGGAATCTCGCGGTAACATTGCAGACCAGGATGAAGTTTCCCCGATTCCTCTGAATCGCGGCACCATTTGCCCTGCTTGACCAGCTTTTGATAGGCGGCCTCGGTCTTACCGGCAGGCTGGCGCTGCACGACGCCGCTTGCGGCCGTTGATTGGACGATCTCCGTGGAGAGGCCGCCAGTGTCGGCGCGTTGATCAAGACGAATCCGATTGGTTCCGGTCTGCTGCACCACGTGCGTCAGTTCATGGGCCATCAGCCGCCGCCCTTCGATCGTGCCTGGTAAGAACTGCCCGGCACCGAACACGATGTGATGGCCCATTGTGTAGGCATGGGCGTTCATGTCTCGCGCCGATTGCTCGGCCGGCGCGCCGGCATGGATGCGCACCTTCGAAAAATCATGTCCGAACCGGGGCTCAAAGAAGGCGCGAGTCGCAGCATCCAACGGTTGCCCGGACGACGAGAGGACCTCATGAACAATCGGTGGAGCCTCCGCGATGCCTTCCGCGGTTTCCATGGCCCGTCGCCGCATGAGGGGGCGCGTCGCTCCGTCTTGCTGTCTTGCGCGGATTTCCCCCGCCGGCATCCGCATCACCTGCTCCGCAACCCGATCCGCTTCCTGCTCGTAGGCGTCACCCGGCTCATTGATCCGCAACTTGGCTTGCACCGGCTCCAGAGGAACCTTCTTCTCCTGACAGGCTTCGCAGGCGCCGCCGAACCCCGCCGCCCCGCCGCAGGAGCACCGGCGCTGGAGGAGTCCCGCCCGCATCGGCATCGGAGGCGATGCCGTCGTGGATCGGCGTTGTGCTGGCGCGTGGAGTTTCATCGTTGCCGATGCCCTCTCTCCTATATCTAAGGTATCGCCTTGACCTTGTAGTACTTCCGCTCAAAGATCACGCCGTCAATTTCGACGTAGTCCATGACCCTGGTCTTCGGTAGTTCTGTCAGCTTGGTGGGGGACAGCAAGGTCACCTCGTCGCCGACCTTGTGGCCGCCTCCCGGCTCCACGCCGTTCTTCCGAAGCCAGTCATTGAGGAACGCGACGTCGCCCACATCGCGCCCAGCAGCCGGTTGCGGCTCACTTTTGAGCCAGTCCGAGATATTCTTATTGATTTGCGCTTCCGGTGTTCCCGGCTGCCCGAATCGTCCTCCTTCAGGCTTGATCATCCATTCCGTAGCTGGTTTCCCGGGAATGGGTCTCTTGTTATGTGGATTGATCTCCTCCAGTTGCGCCCAGCCATGGAAGCGTGATGGATCCCCTTTGGCCGGACCTTCCAGCCCAGCCGGTCCGCCTTTGCCTGTCCTGATATACCAGGCTTGAGGACCTTCGATCGTGTCGACAATGCCCAGCTTTCGGCCTTTATAGACGTACTGCCCCCAGCCTTTGCGCGAGAACATGGCCGTCCTTTGAGTCGGCGTGACATCTCGGGCGGCCTCGGTATCGGCCTTGGACTTCCACTTCGCAAGGGCCTTGGCCTTCTCGTTCGGATCGGCGATTTTCGCGATCTGATTCAGCTCTTCCTCGAGGCCCTTACTGTTCTCGAGCACGCGTTGATACCTCTTGCGAAACTCATCACAGGGATCCGTGCAGATCCACATGCGGCCGTCTTTGGTGATCTTGATGTCGTGGCCGTCCGCCGTTCTGAGTTTGGCCGCGAGGCCCTCGGCGGCCAGTTCCTGCGCCCGCCTGGTGGCGCCTTGCTCCAAGACCTCTTTCGTCGGCTTCCCGGCAGTCTTCTCGGCGACTTCCCCCGCCTTCAAGCCTAGTTTGTTGCGCACGACCTCCGTCGCTTTGCTTGGCATCCTGCCGGCTGCTCGCACGTAGGTGGTGAGATCGCCGGCGCGGTCGGCAAGTTTGAGGGCATCGATCACGAATTTCCACTTGCCGGCGATTTGCGCGATCGCCCCCGCGCCCGCGGTAAGGATCACGATCAGCACCGTCATCATCACCCAGCCCAGCACTTCCCCTTGAAACAGCCCGCGCTTCCAGGGGTCTTTGTTCTCCCACTTGTCCATGAAGTCGCTGGCGATCTCCCCTCGTTTCTCCCAGAGAAGCTTGAGCTGCTTGATCCAGCCCTTGATCATCTTCCAGATGCCGCCGATGTCGCCGGTAATGAGCTTGTAGAGCACCTTCCCGATCGTCTTGATCAGATCCCACGCCCCCTCGAATATCTCGGTCACCGCCTTCCAGGCGCCTTTGAGCAGCCCGACTATCAGCCCTGCGGGGTATTTCAATGCGGCGATGGCGCCGGTGATCGCCGCCGTGGTGAGCGGAATCAATCCCACCGCGCCCGGCCCGAGCGGATGGCCGCTCCGCACCTTCACAAAACGCTGATACTGAGCCTGCATCGCGCGCGCCTCTCGTATGGAAGCGATGCGGCGGCGCACGGGCTCCGGCATGTCCCGGATCGCACTCTCTTGATCGATCAGGTCGACCGAGACGATGACCGGATAGCCCTCTTCGAGCGGAGTCGCGCGCGACATATTGTTGACTTTGGCGAGCTCAATCGGCAGATCGGGATGCCTCGACAGATAGGCCGCGACATCGTTGATCGTGGTTCCTGCGGGGACTTGGTAGGCGAACACGCCTTCTTCCAGCTCGACCCATGTGCCCTTGCCTTTTGCCGGCAGGGTCTTGGCCGGTTCCGGTGTAGGCTGTTCTTCGCTGGTTGTTTTTGCCCCGGCCCGCCTGCGCAGAATCTCGAGCAGCGGCGCACGGAAGTCTCGATCCAGCCTGCCGAAACGGACACGCAGGTGCTTTTGTCTGGCGCCGGCCGGCGCGGTCAATGCCTTCAGCACGATCGCCGCGCCTGCGCCATCGAGCAGGCTGAAGGCGGCGGCCAGCACCCGAAGCCGCATCCGCCAGTTCTCAGGGGTTGACGACATGTTGAGCGTCGCTTCGATGGCGTTCATCGCCGCCATCGTCTCATCCACTCCGCCTGCCGCGAGATACGACGCAAGCACGGCCCGCGCCTCATCCCGGGTCATCTCCCTCACGGCAGGCGGCGCGGGGGCCGTGGCACCCGCCTGCTTCCGCGCGATCCCGAGGCCCATCCCGGCGATCGGCCCGGATGCACCGGTCTGCTGCACGACATGCGCCAGCTCATGAGCCAGCAACCGCCGCCCTTCCATTGTGCCAGGCGAGAACTGCCCGGCGCCGAACACGATGTCGTGCCTCACGGTGTAGGCATGGGCATTCACGTCGCTCGCCGATTGCTCGGCCGGCGCGCCGGAATGGACGCGCACCTTCGAAAAGTCATGTCCGAACCGCGGCTCGAAGAAGGCCCGTGTCGCGGCGTCGAGCGGCCGGCCAGAGGAAGACAAGGCGTCATGGACGATCAACGGAGCCTCCGCCCCTCCCTCTGCACCTCCCATGGCCCGTCGCTGAATGACAGGTCGAGCCGCTTTGTCGTATCCTCCTGCGCGGACTTCCCCGGCCGGCATCCGCATCACCTGCTCGGCCACCCGGTCCGCCTCCTGCTCATAGGCATCGCCCGGCTCATTGATCCGCAACTTGGCTTGCGCCGGCTTCCCGAGAACCTTCTTCTTCTGACAGGCTTCGCAGGCGCCGCCGAACCCCGCCGCCCCGCCGCAGGCGCACCGGCGCTGGAGGACTCCCGTTCGAGCGGATGACCCTGACGCCTCGATGGGAGGCGGGACTCGGCTTTGGACAGGGCCCCTCATCGGTTCAACCGTTCCCCGCATCACACGGCGCCGTGAATCACGTTGGCCAGAATTTGCACCACGCCCATTTCATTGACCGTGACCGACAGCTTCAGCTCGCGCTCGAAGCGCAGGGGCGAGGGAAAGCCGATGGTAAACGTGTCCACCGCGTTGCCCTTGAGCAAGGTGATCCCGTAGGGATTGTGCTCCGTCAATCCCAAGTTGTCGGCCGCCGCGAAGGAGAGGCTGGTGACGTTCCTGCCGTCGATGTCGAGATTGACGAAGGTCAAGTCGGTATTGCCCCCTTGCTTCGAGACCTGCGCCGCCAGAAACACGCCCGGCCCTTTGAGGGTCACCAGTGCATGCTTCCCTTTCGGCGCAGGAGCCTTGAGTCCCTGACTCCGTTGAGGATCGCAGACGCCGGTTGCGCAGCTTCGTGGGGTCCGTTCCGATCGTGCGGTTTGCCGTGCCATGTCCCTCTCCTTTGGTGAGCGCCCATCAGCGGTCTGGCGGAGACGCCTCATTCGCCACCCGCCACCTGTCATAGATTGCCCGTGCGATCTGCCGGCCAATGGTCTCCGCGCGGGAGCCCGGTGCGACCTCGAACGATCCCCCGTCCAGACGGGCCAGATCTCCTCCACCGAACACCGTCGCAGGAAGATCCTGCTCGCGGAGCAGACCATCCAATTCGCGGGTGACCGCCTCGGCGATCGCGAACCGGTCGCGCGGTTCAAACCCGTGCAGCACCAGTTCTCCAATATTGATTTCGTAGGACCGGGGACTGAGGGCTGAGGACTGAGGGAAGGCCTGTTGATAGGCCTGTTCATGATGGTGACCCGACTCGGTCATCAGCTCTCGTTGCTGATCACTCATCATGCCCATCCTCCGATCTCCGTTTCGGTGAGCGGCTTTTCCAGCTTGGCGTATTCGCCGCGGGCTGCGTCGAGCAGGTGCCGCATCCGGATCGGCTCGCCCGCCTCGGCTGCCAGGAAGGCCGCGTTCACCGCGATATTGCGGATGTGGCCCCCCGCCACATTGAGCTTCGCCAGCTTGGCCTCATCAAGTCCTTCGGTCGGCGCGCCCTGCGGAAAGACCCGCCGCCAGATCTCGGCCCGCTGCTCCGGATCCGGGAAGGGAAACTGCACGATGAACCGGATGCGGCGCAGGAACGCCTGGTCCAGCGCGCTCTTCATATTGGTCGTCAGAATCGCCAGGCCCCGATAGGCCTCCATGCGCTGCAACAGATAACTCACTTCGATGTTGGCATAGCGGTCGTGGCTGTCTTTCACCTCGCTGCGTTTGCCGAACAGGGCATCGGCTTCGTCGAACAGCAGGATGGCTCCGCCTTCATCGGCCGCGTCGAACACCCGCCGGAGGTTTTTTTCCGTCTCGCCGATGTACTTGCTCACGACCTGGCTCAAGTCGATGCGATAGAGATCGAGCCGCAACTCGTTGGCCAGGACCTCCGCCGCCATCGTCTTGCCCGTTCCGCTGGCCCCGGCGAACAGGGCGCTGATGCCGAGCCCGCGCGCGCCCTTGGCGGCAAAGCCCCAGTCCTCGTACACCTTCCCCCGCTGCCTCACATGAATGGCCATGTCCCGCAGCCGGCGCCGTTGAAGGTCCGGCAGGACAAGGTCCTCCCAGGTCGCCGAGGGCTCGATCTGTTGCGCCAGTTCGTCCAGCCGCGGGCGCGCCTGTCGGCGGCAGGCGTCCCACAGGCGGGACGCCAACTCGATCGCCTGGACGTCCGCGACATTCTCCGAGGGGCCCGCTGCTCGCGGCGTCTGTGCCTCCGCGCAGGCGGCGTGAATCGCCTGGACGTTCACGCTGAATTGGGAGACCAGCGCCTCCATCCGCCCGTTCAGACTTGCGCCGGCGCTCCCCAGCGCCCTTGCCCAGAGCGTCCGTCGTTCCGCCGTCCCCGGCGCCGGCACATCGAGGCTGATCGTCGAACGGGATCCGGCACGGCGGCGCTCCCGGACCGCCACGACGAGCGGACCCTCGATGGACTCGATCAGCCGCGTCGCCATCCGATCGCGCGCGGCATCGGCCGGCTCCGTGTCGTCGCACTCCAACAGCAGCGCGCTTCCCGTCAGCGCCGCTTCGCGCAGCCACAACCGTTGCATCGCGTCCAGCTCACTCGGCGAGAGCGGAATCAGATGCGCCGACAACCGGTACAACCGCCAGCGCAGGGAGGCGCAGGCCGTAGCGGCGATCATCCGCTTCGCGGCCGGGTCCCGGCCGCACAGTTGCACCACTGGAAGCGCCGTTGCCCGGCTCGCCTGTGACCAGATCCCAGCCAACCGTCCCGCCAAGGTTTGGTGAGAGGGCGCCAATTCGTCCTGCTCTTCCGTGAGGACCTCATCGACCAGCCCAACCAATCGCTCGTCGAGGTGCGACACGCCCGCGAGATCATGCAGGATGCGCTCGTCGATCCTCAGCGGACTCGTGAGCAGCGTCTCGCCCGCTCCCACCTCGATGAGGCGCCACCGCCGCAAGGGCGCCGACGGATTCAGCGCGCTCCAATGCGGCTCCGGCAGCGCCGCCAAGGCCAGGCTGAAGGTGGGATAGGTCCGGCGCGGGTCGCCCTGCGCAGCCGCGCACTTGGCTCCCCAGGCCGCATCGAGTTCCATGCCGGCGCACAACAGGAGCAAGGCCCGCTCGAACGGCGAGAGCCCGAACGTGGCGCAGAGCCTGTCCAAGGCCGCGGGCGCCGGCAGGACCTCTTGCGCCATCCGAATCGCTTCCTGCTCTGAGTCGGCCGAGGCCTCGTCGAACGGGACGTCATCCGTGGCCTGCGCGGCCCGGCGTTCCAAGACCCTGCGGAGCACAGCCAGTTCCGCCATCAAAGAGCGTTGGTTGGCCTCGTGCCAGGAGACTGTCTCGGTCCGGTTCATGGCGTGATCGTGACGGTCTGATTGAAAAACACCGGCGGGGTGACCGCTCGATTCACCAGCAGGCTGTCCACCCCGTCCACGCGCAAACGGATGAAGAATGTCTCGGGTTTGGCTTTCTTGACCACGAACGAAAGCCGGTCGGTCTGCGGCGGATGCGGCTGCGCCGGGATCTCGCGATCGCCGAGGATCAGGGCGGCCCGTTGTGCCGGCCGGACCTCAGGCCGGACGGTGAGCGCGATCGTCGCATCGCCGTTCGCGTCCCGCACGATGCTGAGCGGCAAGGGCGTCGTCACGGTCGGCGCCAGGGTAAAGAACAACTCGTTCGTCGTCCGTTGAAACGTCTCGCCCGGTCGCTGAAGCACGACGGCCATGGCATAGAGGCCCGCCGGCCACTGTGCCGGCTCGTTGGGGATTGTGACCTGGAGCCGAGTCGCCGTGCGACCCTCGAGCGGAGCCAGGTCCAGGGCATTCGGCAGCCGGGGATTCGTCACGCGCACGGTCGCATTCGTGCCGTCCAGGTGACGGCCTTCGATCGTCAGGGTCTCGCCGAGTTGAACGCTCGGCTGCCGGTTCGGCGCGGTGACCGAGAGGATCGTAGGAAACGGGGATATCAGGTCACCCTGCACCGAAACCCCCTGTTCTCGCTGCGTGACCGGGTCCACCGGGCCCCGTGTCAGCACCGGCAACGATGCCTTGGCTGGTTTCTGCGATTCGATGAGCACGACCGACACCTGATAGGCCGCGGTCGGCCGATATCGGGCTTGGAGTGCCGACCAGAGCTTCGACATCTCCTCGCTGTTGAGCGCGGCCGGGATGATCTTGATCTGTTCCACTTGCTCGGCGAGATCGGAGGCGGACAGGGCCTGCAACGCCGGAGGCAGGATGGTCCCGTTCACCGGCGACGGGATGAGCGCGGTCCGGATCGCCTGGCGGGACAAGACGGGCGTGTCATGGAGCAGTTGCATGGCATAGCCCAGCAGGATCTCGGCATGAAGATCTTCCGCGCCATACGCGGTCAGCAGGTAATGCAAATCCAGCGCGAGCGGAGGATTCGTCAGCCGCTCGCCCCGTTCATCCCGCGACGGCAACCCGGCGTTGCGCCACCCGGGATTGGGCGTCACCTGATGCAGAAACAGGTTGAGTTGGTTGCCTTCCTGCGTCCCGGCCGCAAAGACGCGATCCGGCGGGAGCGCGGTGACCGTGACATTGCCACCGACGGCGCCCGTCACATTGTGGTCGATCAATCCGTTGTTGAGGAGATCCTTCAACACGGCCGTGACTCCTGCGATCGCCAGCGCGTTGCTCATCGCGGTCCACCCGAACGTGGCGCGAGATACTCCTGGAGCGACCGAGACGGGCGCGGCGGCTCGCGCTTGGGCTTGGGAACCGGCGGCGGCATGATCGCCCGAACGTCGATGCGCCCGATGCTGACCCGCACGACGGGTCGTTGAGGCTCCGCCGTCGCCGATCCTGTTCGTGGTTGCGACAGGGGCAACCCGTCCGATCTGACGATCCATGAGCGAGGCCCAACCGAGGCCGACTCCGCCTGACGGCGTGTCTGGACGACTCGCGGTTGGAACGCACCGGCTTTGAGTGACTCCTGAGACGGTGCTCGCCGACCATTGGCTTCTAACCTCCCCACATCGGCCGGCACATGGTGACCACTTGGATTACCCGGGTCGGCCGGCCATGCCGGCGCCGATTCAATCGCTGGAGCGGCCTGAGAGCCATCCGGTTTGGCGAGCTTGATTTTCCTGTCGATCGTCATGCGCGGGCGAACATGCGACATATCCGGCTCGAGATCGGGTCGTTTGCCGGGCATCCGAGCGTCCGGCGTTCTGTCGGCAATGATGGACTCGCGGTCGGCCCCAGCCGGGACTGGATTGAATGCCGCGCCCCATGGCGATGACTTCCCCGATTGTTCCGATTGCCCCGGAGGAACCCGGACTTCCGCCGGCACTTGCCCGGCCTGCTCCGCAGGATAGCCCGGACCCTGCCGTTCCATCGCGATGTCCCGGAACAGCCCGAACGAGATGGAATCGGCTGATGATGGTTCACGCTGCCATGGCACCGCCGGCTCCTCGATCTCCGGGACGGCGCGCCTCGCCGGTTCAAACTTCGTTGCGAGCCTGGGCCGGATCGTCTCCGCCCCGCTCAGACTTCGCTCGGCCACATGGGTCAGGTATCCGCTCATGGTCCGACCAATTCGAGGTACGCCTGTCGCCGCCGGGGACTCAACGCGAGGATCTCCGCCTCACGCCATCCATAGGCGGATGCCAGCACATGCACGTCCTGGAGCAGGCGAAAGGCCCAGGCATGAATTTCACTCCAGAAAAACGACACAATGTCGAAGCCGGCCTGCCATCGATGGCCGCAGTGGGGGCAGGCGATGGAAAGTTGCAAATCTCCCTGCGGATCGGCTTCCGCCATCCGTGCCTCCGCCATCTGCACGATTTCCTCCGGCACGTCATCCGCCCGGCAGACCGCTCCGTCACGCCGCGCGTCGAGCACACAGCGCTCGAAGAGCCTGCGCCTGGCTTCCGGCAGGCTGTTCGCCGCCGCGGCCACCTCTAGATCGCGACTGTTGGGCAGGCGGATCCGCAGGTCGTAGCCATCGGCTTGCACCGACAGCGCAGGCTCCGCCGTCGAACGGTTGGACGCGGCGCCCCGCACGTCGTCCACGGTGAAGGCCAGATCCAGCATCGCCTGACATTGGGCACAGGTCGCCAGGCCTTCGAGCGTCGTTCCGAAGATCCGCTCCCGAAGCTCGAGCAAGGACCAGTCTCGTTCTCCGATGCTGAGATCGGCCAGCGCGTCGCGGGGTCGGTCCGGGCAGGCCGCGGCCAACAACAGCAGCGCGCGCTCGACATCCGATTGCGCCGCCCCCTGCTCCCACAAGGCCAGCAAGTCGCCGGTTGCGAGCCTGCGCATGGCTGCTTATCCGGCCGGCTCCGTGAACGCCGGCTCGCTCGGCTCCGTCACCTGATAGTCCCGCTCCCAGCCTTCGTTCTCGAGCTTGATCGTCTGAATCGCCACGGCGTTGGCGTTCGCATCGAGATCAGGCAGGGCCTGATACTCCGAGACCCAACAGCGATACACTTTGTACGCGATCGCCAATTGCCCCGCCTCGTTGTACATCTCGATGATGATGTCCTTGCGAAAATCCTTGAGCGAGACTTCCGCGCCGAGGCCGGACCCGAAGTTCCACACCTTATTGGCCCATTTTTCGAACTCCGTGTCGTGCGTGACGCCGCGCTCCAGCGTAATGGCCTCATACTTCGTTCGGCCCGGGGACTTGCGGCCGGTGCTGGGATCGCCGCCCTCGCGATGTTCGACAACCTCGGTCGACCGTTTCAGCGAACCGACCTTGCTGACGCCGGCGACGTAGCGCCCGTCCCATTTGACGCGGAATTTGAAGTTCTTGTACGGATCAAAGCGCTGAACATTGACGCTGAACTGGGCCATAGCGCGTCCTCCTTATGCCTGAATCTGACCGGCCATCTGCTGAATCTTGATGATCACGAACTCGGCCGGTTTGAGCGGCGCAAAGCCGACCACGATGTTGACGATGCCCAGATTGATGTCGTGCTGGGTCGTCGTTTCCTTGTCGCACTTCACGAAGTAGGCCTCTGCCGGCGTCTTGCCCTGGAAGGCGCCCTGCCGGAAGAGGTTCTGCATGAAGGCGCCGATGTTGAGCCGGATCTGCGCCCACAAGGGCTCGTCGTTGGGCTCGAAGACGACCCACTGCGTGCCGCGGTAGAGGCTCTCCTCGATGAACAACGCGGTCCGGCGGACGGGGAGGTATTTCCATTCGGACGCCAGGCGGTCGTCCCCTTGCAGCGTGCGGGCGCCCCACACCACGAGCCCGCTCGGCGGCATGGCGCGCAGGCAATTGATCCCCAACGGGTTCAGTTCCCCGTTTTCTCCGTCGGTGAGGTTCACGCTCAGCCCCACCGCGCCGGTGATGGTCGCGTCCAGCCCGGCCGGCGCCTTCCACAGCCCTCTGGTCGCGTCCGTGCGGGCCAGGATGCCGGCCACCGCTCCGCAGGGAGAAACCTGTTCGAGCTGTCCGTTGCGCAGCGGATTCGGCTGGACGAGCCGGGGAAAATACAACGCGGCGTTCTTGCTCCTGGTCCCGACCGCGCCGACGCCGCTTTTGGCGTCCCCTTTGTCGTCCCAGTTGCTGGGCGGATCGACGATCAGCATGGCGCGGCGCTTTTCACAATAGACGGCTGCCGCCCCGACCAGGGTGGCGTCCACGTCCTGATTGGCGATCCCGGAGCTGCTCTTGTAGGGAGGCAGGCAGAGCAGGTTGAAGAGATCGGCCTGCTCCAGCGCATAGAGGCCTTGCTTGGCCGCCTCCTTGCCGGCTCCCGTGAACGATTCTTCGTTGAGATCCTGGCCGTCGGACGCCTGATCGGCCGCAGCTACGCCGTCGGAGGCGTTGTTGTCCTCCCAGACGGTCTTGCCCGCCGCCGGCGCGCCGTGGGCGGTCGGGGCCGCCAACGTCTTCACCCGCATCAGCAAGGATTCATTGGCGAGTATCCGGTCCACCCGGCGCGCGCTCTCCACCGTGGTGACGTTGCGGAACATCTGTTCGGCACCTGTTTTCATGTCGCGGAGGAGCAGGGTGAAGAGATCCGTCGGGCCGACGCCGAGCGCCGGCGCGACCTCGGCGGCGATCGCAGGATCCACCGCTTCGATCCGGGCGCGGAGCTGGTTGCCCCAGGAGCCAGGCTCCGCCGCCTCCAGGACCAGATTGTTGGCGTTCAGTTGCGGGACCGCCGGTTTGGCGCCGGTGCCGCTTTCCGCGCGATAGAGTCTGACGATGATCGCCTGGCTGCCACCGTTCGCGTAGAAATCACGCACGGCGAACCCCAGCGCGGAGCCGCTCCAGAGCCCGCCGAACGTCCGCTCGAAATCGGCGAAGCTGTTGATCGTGATCGGCTTGTCCACAGGCCCGCGCAAGGCCCGTCCGATGAATGCCGTGATCGACGTGGCCACTCCAGTGATCGTTCGGACGCCCCCTCGCACTTCCTCGATATAGACTCCTGGATAGGTCGGTGAGATTGGCATTGCCCTCCTCCACTCCTGAGATTAGCGGTTGCTTGCCGTCGCTTCATCCATGCGTCATGTCGATCGGGGCGCTTCCGGTGGTCGCCCGCGAGGCCTCAGCCCTCCCGCTCACTGCAGGGATCCCGCACGGCGGTGCGGAGCCTGTCGATAACATCCTGTTTCTTGATCTCGGCCAGGGCATGCCGGCGCGAACACATCTGCCGCACGAACCCGGCCGTCATATCGGCCGTGACGCCGAGGATCGTGAGGTCCGGATACACGGCCAGCAACTGACTGCAGAGTCCCGGCTCTTGCGTTCCCTCATGCGCGAGAATCACGGCATCGGCCTTGGTCCTCCCCGCCTCTTGCAGAATTTTCATGGGGCCCCGGCAGTCGCCCACGATCTCCATGTCTTCTTGTTCCTCCACCAGATTGCGAATGTCGTCCGGAAGCATCAGGGGATGGTTCGCCAGCAATATTCGGATCTTCTCCACCTTTACCTCCGGGCGAAGCCGTCGCCCCTTGGTATAGAGCGATTGGTTGATCGAGCCCATAGACCCTGGTACTGATTCGGGTCTAGAGGGAGCGGCAAAGAAGGTCTAGCCCGCATTATTCATGACGATTCGTGGCGTTCCACCCGTTGCATGAGAGGCGCAACGGGTACCCGGCAGTCGCCAGGCGTTGGACCCATTGCATGGAAAAGCGCAATGGGTGCCCCCAAGCACAGCCGCGAAGAACCAAGGCGTACTTGAAACAGTACGTCGAGGGGCGCACGGCGCGATGAATAAAAGAGCGCCACGTCTGTGCGCGCCGCCGAGTTGGTGAGGCGGCCGGACCCGAGCGGCGAGCACGCCCGCCATCAGGCTCTGTCGCAGCGGCGAATCGGGGCGCCCGTTGCTCCTCTGTTGCAATGGGCCAAAGCAGCAGAAGCGTTCATGAATAATGCGGGCTAGGAAAGGGAGGCTTGAACTGAATTCTGAGGAGTGCGCGACGCTTTTCCGATAGACGAAAGTCAGGATGCAGATAGGCCTAATTGGCCCTTACTCAGTGACTTATGGTCGGCACGAAATAGGGGATGCTCTTCCGGGGCTGGGACAGGCACCGCCCAAGTCAGCGGAACCAATCCCCTCGACTCCATGCGCGAGAGCACATTGCATTTTCCCTGGAATGGGTCGTGATGCAACGAGTGCAATGTGCCGGGCTAGCTCCGGACTTTCAGCACGAAATCCGGACTGCCATAATGGATGTAGTCCGCCCAATCGAGAAACCGGTGCTCTTTCAGGGTCTGGCGCGCCGCCAAGAGAGACCGGGCCACCGACTGGCCTTCGATCAGTTGGCCGTACAATGTCTTGGCGAACTCCTCCGCCGGTTCATCGCCCACGGGCCAATAGGTCCCCACATAGGTCGCCGCCCCTCCGCGCAGGAACGCCTCGGCAAAGCTGACCGAGACTTCCAGCGGATCGGCCATCGGCGACGCTTCCTTCCGGCTCGACGCTCGTTTTCTCCTTGGCGTTTTGGGCCGCCACACCCGCACCCGCCCCGCTTCACAGGCGTTGAAAAAGGCCATGCTCGGCAGCGTGGGAAGCGACATCAGGTCCGGCCCGGTCAGGATCTCGTCGCCGTGGCACACAATCCCGCTCTGGCTCAGGTCGGTACGATCATAATAGGCATGTCCCGCATAGTGCACGACATCGTATCGGCCCCCCTTCAACTCCGCGAGCAGGCGGGCTCTGGTCGCCTGCTGCTCCCTCACGACCGTCAGCTCCACCCCCCGTTGGGCTTTCAGCACCTCTTCAACCAGCTTGCCTTCCGCCGCCGCGCCGGCTAGGTCTTGCGTCGGATTGACCACCAAGAGCACCCGCAAGATGGCATCCTGCCGCTGTTCCTCCCGCCACTTGGCCACCGAGAGATTCGAGGCGAGATAGCGACGGCTGATCCCCTGCAATAAGGCCGGACTCTTTCCATCGATCACCAAGGTTTCCCAGGGAATGCGGGAGGCCGCCAGGTCGTGCACCACGACGAGATGGCGATCTTCCAGACCGGGACTCGCCAAGACCTCTTGAATCTTGGGATGGAGCACCAGTTGTCCCAGCTTCTTTCCGTAGGCGGTCAGTTCCTCCTCGTTCTTGACCTTGAGCCGCCCGCCACCCGTTACTGCGAGATGCGCTTCAAGCTCGGCCTTCGGAGGGATGGCGTCCTCCGTAATAATGGCGGCGCGGCCGCCCGCGGTCAGCACCGCCGCCTGAAACACCGTCGAGTCCGGCGCGCTGGGCAGTTGGCGGACGAACAAATAGACGGGATCTTCTCCCCGCCCGGAGACCAAGGCTCGCGCCCCTTCCATCGCCGACACATCCAACGGCGGGAAGACCTCCTCGTTGATCGTCAGCTCGGCGCCCTGGAACAGGGGCGTGCTGGCCAAGTCGTACACGGTGCGTTTCAATTCCTCATAGCGCGCCTCGTCCCGTTCGCACAGGATGACGCGACGGAACCGCTGCCCGCGATCGGCATCCTGGAGCGCCTTGAGGAAGCCGGCGAACATCTGCTTGACCACGGCGGCCACGCTCGATCCGGTGCTGCCGCCCAGAATCACGGTCGCGAACTCCTCAACCCGCGCGCGCAGGAAGACCCGCAGGACGTTCTCGGACACCAGTTCCTGCATATCCGGCGTGAATCGGTCGAAGGTGCCCATGCCGGCCAGCATGATCATTTCCGTTCGCAAGCTCGCTCGATTGACCGGCATCAGGAAGGTCTCCCCGACCACGCCGGTAAACATGCGTCGTTCCGTAAACTCCCGAATCATCCCGCCCAAGCGGTCGTCCAAAGCCCGCGCGGCCCCGGTCGGAGTCACTTCCTGGAAAATGCCGAGGACGCAGGCCCGCGTGTCCACGTCGGCGATATTGCCCTTCACGAGCGTGACATCCAACTCTCGTTGGTACCGACGCCCCACCACAAGGTTTTCGAACCGCGCCGTGCCCTCCGGGACCGCCTGGGCCTGGGCCGCTCGCCGGCCGATCGGCGCCGGCGGCGCCGCCACCTCCGCCAAGGCCACCCGGATGTCACGCGCGGTCAATTGCTTGCCGCGTCGCCCTTCATAGACGTTCTGCCGCAGCTCTGCGCCCCGCAGCACCCGGACGGCCGCTCCTCGCGGCGGGCTCCATTGCGTCATCACCCGCTGCGGCGCGGTCCCGTTAAGAATCGAGACCACCGCATCGCGCACGATGCCGTTGTTCGGAAGGCTGCCGTGGCTCTCCTCGACATAGTACGTCGGCACATCCTCAAGCCTCGCGAAATCCAGGGGGACGGTCCCGTCTCCGGCTCTCGAGACTTCATAGGCGAAGTCTCCGTTTTCGATCCGCATGCCGGTGATCGTGTCTTGGTTCACCCCCGCGATGAGCACGAACCGCTTGTCGCCCGAAGCCAGCTTGGCATGGACCGGCTCGATGGCGCGAAGCAGGTCCGCGCGAGGGCGCGGGCCGGTGGTCGGCCAGGTCGCCTCGTCGTACAGATTGACCGCGCTGAACTTTTCTTTCCACGGCATCATCTGGTACAGCCCGGGAAACGTCGAGAAGACGTCCGATGCCAGTTCCTCGGGGCCGTGCGCGAGATCGAACGCCGCCACTTTCTTGACCACGTCGTACGTTCCGCGAAGCGCCTGAGGGATGGCAAACGACCCATAGTTCGGCGTGCCGAGCATGATCAGGCGCTCGACATTGGCCGCCCCGGCCTTGAGGGCCGCTCGCGCGACGAGGCCGCCCATGCTGTGGGCCACGAGATGGACCGGTTTCTGTTCGTCATTGATCCGCTTGGCAAACTTCGCTCCCAGCGAGGGGAGATCGCGTCGCCAGTCGTAGGGGTGAAAGTCCGCGTCAAACCCCGCGGCGCGCAAGGAAAGCTTGATCATCAGATATGCAAACAGGAGCACGCCGAGCGGCACCACGTCGTCCTTGCCCTGGTCCAACGCCAGCTCGTTCAGCTCTCCGGCAAGAATCCCGATCGGATCGATCCAAATCACATCGTCGAGCAACAGCCGCTTGCGGCCCAGCTTGGACCCCATGATTCCCGGCAAGATGAACACGCGAGGCCCCCCGCGAACCGAGCGCGCGGAAGCCTGGCGGGCCAGATCGCGAAGCTCCTGGTAGTTCTCTTCGCCGAAGTACTCTTCCAGCGCGCCCCGATATTCTCCGGTCGACAGCGCGCGCTCGACCGCATCGTCCGCGAGCGCGTAGCCGGCGAACTCACGTTGCGCGAGAGCGCCGTCCACCTTTCGGAGTTTCGCGCCGGCTCTTGAGCGAGCCGATCGCCTTTGTCGCTTCTTCATCGCTCATTCCTTCCCAAGCCAAAGCGGCCATCGCCCGTGCCATCGACGGCCCGCGTCGTTCCCTGCCTCACGCCGGTCGTGGTGTCGCGGTTCACTTAACTCTCCGACGACAGGAACGGTCGGTCGAACTTGCCCTTGTTCCCTTCGAGCTGTGGCACCTGGTCGTAGTTTCCTTTGAGCTTGGCCGATGTCCGCTTGTGCAGCTCCCGGTAGCTGAGCCGGCCCTTCGCCTCCTTGATGCTCTCGACGAGATAGTACGTAAGCGCACCGTTGTACGAGCCCTTGATGAACGCATCGGCGGAGGTTTGCGTATCGCGGCAACCGGTGACCAGCAGCTCGCAGATGTCCGCATGCACCACATCGCTCTTTTTTCGCTTGGCCCGTGGCGAGGCCCGAAGCTCGCCTTTGACCGCGCCGCGCAGCCTGCGGCCGGACTCTGTCGCGACCAGATCCCAGGGGCTGGGCAGGTACCGTTCCTTGATCGGCGCATCCGGCGGCAGGAACGCGCGGGTGTTCGTGCCGGAGTGACAGCAATCCATGATGACAGTCAGCGCCACACCGGCCCGCAGCTTGTTGAAAGTCTTTCTGAGCCAGTCGTCCCGGAGGGGATCTTTCCAGTCCAAGTCGGTCGGACAGAGGATTTCATCCCGTTTATCGGCCTCATCTCCGTCATCGTCCGGCACATTGGAACCATGTCCCGAATAGTGCAGCAGGAGCACGTCCCCTTTCTTCGCGCCCGAGATCAGCTTGGCAATGGCTTTTTCCATAGCCGTCTTCGTGGCGGCATAATCGGTCAACGTCACGATGTCTTTTGCGGCAAACCCATAATAGGTCGTCAGGACCCCTTGCAGGTTGCGCACATCGTTCACGCACCCGCGTAGGTCCGCTCCCGGCACCCGATACTTGTTGATTCCGATCAGGACGGCGCGTCGTGCCATGGTCACCTCCTTGTGCAAGGCCGCATCGCGACGGCAGGATACGGTTCATGTCCGGCTAAGTCAACGACTGCTTCGGCAGGAATACGTGTATTCCCCTGACCCTTACAGTCACGAGAGCAGGCGAAGAAGTGGCGCTCAGAAGAGACTTCGTAGCCGTCAGGAGAGGATTCACAGCCACCGAGTATCGCGGAGGCCTATGGGTGGGGAGCGGGGCCGGCTAATTGACCTTGATGATGAGGCACTTCAGGTAACGGGTCTCAGGCATGGACAAGCGCACCGGATGGTCCGGGCCGGCTCCGCGCCGCTCGATGATCTCGATTCGTTTCCTTGCCTGCCTGGCCGCCGCCTCCACCGCGGCACAGAGATCGCCTTCGCTCACATGATGAGAGCAGGAACAAGTGACCAGGAGCCCGCCGGGACGGATCAGATTCAGCGCCAGCCCATTGATGTGTCGATAGCCCTCGACCGCCCGGCCCCGGACGGATCGGCTTTTGGCGAAGGCCGGCGGGTCGAGAATCACCAGATCGAACCGCCGCCGCGACCGGCCGAGTCGTTTCAATGCCTGCTGCGCGTCGGCCTGGCGATACTCACAGATCTGCGCCACCCCGTTCAGCTCGGCATGGAACCTGGCCGACTCCACGGCGGATCGGCTCACGTCCAAGCCTGACACGGAACGGGCGCCTCCCAGGGCTGCATGGGTACCGAAGGCGCCGGTATGACAGAAGGCATCCAGGACATCCCGCTCCTTGGCCAGGGCGGCGACGGCCAGCCGGTTGTTGCGTTGATCGCAAAACCAACCCGTCTTCTGTCCCCGCTCGATATCCACAAGAAATCGAGCCGGCCCCTCGGTGATCTCGACGCGAAGCGGCCCTTCACCGCGAAGAAACCCCCGTTCCAGAGGGAGCCCTTCGTGAGCGCGCGCCGGCGCGTCGTTCCGGAGATAGATCGCCTCCGCACCAGTGTGGCGGAGCAAGACTTCTCCTAACTCCTCGCGCCGTTGATCCATGCCGACCGTCAAGGTCTGCATGACCAGGACCAGCCCGTAGCGATCGACGATCAATCCCGGCAATCCATCCCCTTCCGAATGGACGAGCCGATAGGCGGTGGTGCCGGAAATGACAGAACGGCGACGCGCCACTGCTTCGGCGATCCGGTGATCCCAGAAGGAGGCGTCGATGGTTTCGTGACCGGACGTGAGGAGCCGCACACGGAGCTTCGACTGGGGACTATAGAGGCCCTGTCCGCACCAATGCCCGTCTTGGGCGGTGACCATGACTAGGTCTCCGGGCTTCAGATCTCCCGAGATGGAATCGATGTCCCCCTCGTAGATCCAGAGGTGGCCGGCCAGAATCCGCCGCTCGCAACCGGCGCGGAGTCGGACGGACGCCGTCTCGCTCTTGCCTTTCAACGAGACCCTCCGAGGAGCTACGGGGAATGGACGGGCGGCGGAGGCGTCACGAGCGGCGCCTCCGCCCTGATCGAGGATCTTACTTTTTCGGCAGCTTGGGGAGTTCCATCTTGATCGGCTCGCCGGTCAAGGCCTGAAGGAAGGCGAGCAGATCGCTTTTCTCTTCCGGCGAGAGCCCCAGCGGCTTGATGTAGGGATCGAGGTTGGGATTGGCCCCGCCCCCCTTGTCGAGAAAATCCAGCACCTCCTCCAATGTCTTGAACGCGCCGTCATGCATGTAGGGCGCGGTTTCCGTGATGCTCCGCAACGTCGGGGTCTTGAACGAGCCCCGGTCGGTTTCAAGGCCCGTGACGCCGTAACGGCCAAGGTCTTCCTTGAGCGGGCCGACTTGAGGCACGCCCAGGTTGTGGAACTGGTTGTCGGTGAAGTTCGGCCCGTTGTGACAGAGGATGCAGCGCGCCTTGCCCTTGAAAAGGTCCATGCCCCGGACGGCGGCCTGGCTCATCGCGTTCTGATCCCCCTTCACATACTTGTCGAAGGCCGAGTTCGTGGAGAGGATCGTCCGCTCGAACGAGGCGATCGCCTCGGCAATCCCCTGCAAACTGACATCGGTGCCGAACACCGCGCGGAACTGGTTTCGATAGCCTTGGATCTTGTTCAGTTTCGCGACCACGTTCTCGTGGGTCTCTCCCATTTCGACTGGATTGTGTATGGGACCGATGGCCTGCTCCTCAAGCGAACCGGCCCGGCCGTCCCAGAACTGAACCGGATTGAAGCCGGTGTTCAGGACCGTGGGAGCCTGTCGCCCGCCGATCTTGCCGTCGATGCCGATCGAGGTTTGGCGGGGATCGGCGAATCCTGCCCCGGGGATGTGACAGAAGGCGCAGGGAATCGCGCCGTTCTTGGACAAGCGGCCATCGAAATAAAGCTGCCGGCCCAGTTCGACCTTGGCCTTATAATTCAAGTTGCCGCCCGGAGTCGGCGCGGCATTCGGCAATGGGCCGATGTCCGGAACGGTGATGCTGTCGAGGGTCACCAAGGGCCAACCGGCCTCCCCTAACTCATGCGCGAGGGCGGCCACGCAGGCGATCGCGCCGATCCCAGCGGCGAAGGCCAGCACCGGGACGAGATTGCCCGCACCACTGCGAGGACCTGTGCTCATCGATCCACCTCCATACCAAGCTTTGCTTGAACCGGCGGCTCATCGGGCGAAGCCCCTCTTCATTGACGCCGCCGGAGAACCCCTCACGTGATTGGCTTCCTTCGATCTATGCTTTGCTTGAGCCGGCGCCTCTTTTTCGCTGTATCGAATATGATGGCACCGGAGAAACGCCGTCAGTGATTCTCTTCGCCTTCCTTCTATACCAAGCTTTGCTTGAACCGGCGGCTCATCGGGCGAAGCCCCTCTTCGTTGATGCCGCCGGAGAAAGATCTTCGGTAGTTCTTTTGGCCTTCCTTCTCTTGTCCGACAATGGTCCCTGCACAGCGCAGGTGGACCACGGCCCCTTCGTCACAGACCACGGCCCATGCTTATAAGCGTTTACCTACCAGGGGTCAAGAAGGCGACGGCCGCTGCGACCGCTTGCTTACGACGTGCCCGGCTGGTCGGCGCGATACCAGTCGGCTCTGGTCAAGGGCAGGTCGCTTCGGCCGCCTCGCGGTTTGGACAGGAGGGTTTGATACACATCGAACAGGCCCATGTGAAATCCACGAGCACAGGCCGCCATGTAGAGACGCCAGACTCGATAGGTGCCCTCGCCGACCAGGGTGACGATCCGATCATGCGCCGATTCGAGTCGCCGGACCCAATGCCGGAGGGTCAGGGCGTAGTGTTCCCGAAGACTTTCAACGTCCCGCACATGAAAGCCGGTCCGTTCTGCTTCGCGGGCCGTGACATGCAGCGGAACGAGCTGGCTGTCTGGAAAGACATACTGTTCCATGAAGGCCCCCATGCCCCCCGCATCGCCTTCGCGGCATCCGATCCCGTGATTCAAGAATACGCCCCCATCGCGCAACGCCCGCCAGGCCGCGGCAAAATACTCCGGGAGCTTCTGTTCTCCCACATGTTCGACCATTCCGATGCTGACGACTTTATCGAATGGCCGATCCTCCGGGAGATGCCGATAGTCGCGTACCTCGATCCGACAGCGATGGGCTAGGCCCTGCTCCTGGATACGGTGCTGCGCCAGCTCCGCCTGCCGTTCGCTGAGGGTAATGCCGACCGCTTCGACGCCGTACCGTTGCGCCGCATGCAGAACCAGCCCGCCCCACCCGCATCCAATGTCGAGCAGCCGTTCGCCCGGCTGGAGGCGAAGTTTCCGGCAGACATAGTCAAGCTTCCGCTCCTGCGCGGTGTCCAACTCCTCGTCCAGCCGCGCGAAGTAGGCGCAGGAGTAGACCATGCGGCGATCCAGCCACAACCGGTAAAACTCGTTGGACGTGTCGTAGTGGTAGGACACCGCCTGCTTGTCCCGCCCGGCTGAATGCGCGGCGCCGCGCAGGGAGACAGGCGACCGTCCTCCGGCGGCCGGCCTGTTCGCCGGAAGTCGCCAGAGCCACCAGCCGTATCGAGCCAAGTCCTTGAACGTCCAGCGCCGGCCGGCGAGGAACCACCCCAGATCCGTCGCGGCCTCCAAGTCGCCTTCCACATCGATGTCGTCATTGACAAAGGCTTCTCCCACCGCCAACTGACTGGGGCGGAAACAGAGGGCTCGTAAGGCGCCCGGATGTTTGAGCACCAGGGTAAAGCATCTGGGTTGTCCAGCCTCCGGTTCCCAGATCCGTCCGTCCCAACAGCGCACGGCGAAGTTCCTTGGTCGATAGGTACCGATCAGGCGTTGCAGAACCAAAAGGGATTGGAAACTGAGGTCCGTCGTCTCATTCTTGGTGCGGGCGACGTCGCGGAACGCCTCATTCTTCCGGCAAGATTCGACTATCATACGACACCTCCTGCTGAGGTGGCTACGATTATCCAGTAGAAAACTGCAACGTCGGTGCCAAGAGAGTTTCCCGCTACTTATGCGCAGTAACCGCCATCCGCTCTGTTGCGGGATGCAACAGGCTGTTGCAAAACGGGGCTGATTCGCCCCTGTCCAGCCTTTGTTGTCGCACGCAAATGAGAATACTATGACCGACGTGGTGGCAGGGGGATCTGGTGATTGGCCTAGTCTATGGGAATCCCAAAGCTTTCCAGCAGGTTAGAAAAGATTTCGTCCGAATCCACGACCAGAGTGTTTGGTTATAGAATAAAGGAAGGTCCGATCTCAGTGGAGTAATGAATCCGAGGAGGTGAAGAACCATCATGACGACACAGCGATCAAAGCCGATCTGTGGGATCGATGCGAAGTCCAGACCGTGGTTCACGATGGCCCTGGGTGTCCTATCGGTCCTGTGGTTCTCAAGCGGAGGCACGACCGGGCTGGCGGCTGAGTCTCATCGCATTCTTGTGGTGGGCCACGGTCCTGAGCAGCCGGTCATTCAAGAACTCGCGCGCGCTTATGAAAAACGCCATCCTGGAACGGTCATCGATATCGAGTGGGACCGGGTGTTGGACACGGTGGCGATGGTCAAGAGCGGGCAGGCCGATTTGGCCGTGACGGGCCAACGGGATCCGGAGTTGCGCGCCGCGCAGGTTGCGTGGGACGGCATCGCCGTCATCGTGAATTTCGCGAATCCGCTGTCCGAGGTCACCACCGATCAGGTCCGCGCGCTCTTCAGCGGAGAGGTTCAACGATGGTCTTCATTCGAAGGCTCCGATGCGCGGGTCGAATTGATCCGCCGGACGCCGGATCAAAATATCGACAGCGGATTTGAGGAATCCCTCGGGATCGTCGGAAAAATGCCGGAATCCTCCAAACCGGCCCGATCCGATCAAAAAACATTGGCCAGCGTGTCGGGCAAGGACAACGCCGTGAGCTACATCTCGCTCAAGGCGGCGCTGGATGCGCAGGGATTGGGAATTCCGATCCGAATTCTGACCATCGACAAGGTCGAGCCGGGAGAGCCGACGGTGAAGGAAGGACGGTACAAGCTGCGGCGGCCGGTGCTGTTCCTGTCGAGGAAGGAGGCGCACCCTTTGGTGGATTCGTTCACAGCCTTTGCGCAGTCGGCCGAAGGGCAGGCCATCCTGTCGAAGATGTATACGGCCTATACCCCGCCTCCGAATCAGCCGAAGGAAGCGAAGCCCCGGGACTCCAACGCTCCAGAGGCCAAGCAGGCAAGCTGACAGCGGTACGCAACGACCATGGAGGTGCGGCGGCGCGCTATGGTTGCAGCACCGTCGATCGCATGAGTCCGTCCGCCTGGGGAGGCGAAAAGCCCTGATAGCCGGCATGGCGTTCGGTCAGCTCCAGCACCGAGAAGGGCTCGCCGTCGACCGATTCCGGAACCGTGAAAATTTGTCGGAGCGCGCTGCCGGGCGCGCCGACGATCTCACCGGCGAAACGCACGCCCTTGGCCTTCAACCGGGCGATCGACTTGTCGATGTCTTCCACCCGCACCGCGAGATGGTGAAAGACCCGGTCTCCGAACTTCGCGACCCACCGCGGGATCACGCTGGTCTTGCCTCGGTCATCCGCATAGGCCTGATCGACGAAGAGCGCCGGATAGCCTGGCGCGCGATAGACCTTCGCATACCAGTCACTGTACTCGATGGTTTCGGCATACTCATAGCCGAGGTCCACAAACTCCTGCGCGCGCCGATCGATATCGTCCGTCCGGATCGTCAGATGGTCGATCACCGGCAGCAGTCCCACCGCGATGCTGTCCAGATCCGCCTTGATCGCCTGAGCGGCGCGGTTCTTCGCCACATAGTCCGCCACCATCGGTTCGATCAACGCATCTAACTTGACCCCATCCCGCATAGTCCTCCTCCCTCTTTGGAATCAGGCCTCATTCGCCAAGCGTCAATCGTCAACGGTAAGAGGGCCGGCCAACCGAGAAGCCCGATGAACGAATGACGAATGACGATTGACGGCTTCATTCTCCGAATCGGATGCCCTGGGCCAGCGGCAGGTCGGTGCTCCAATTGATCGTGTTCGTCTGTCGCCGCATGTAGGCCTTCCAGGAATCCGAGCCGGCTTCCCGCCCCCCGCCCGTCTCTTTCTCCCCGCCGAAGGCGCCGCCGATCTCCGCGCCGGATGTGCCGATGTTCACGTTGGCGATGCCGCAATCGCTCCCGGCCGCGGACAGAAACCGTTCGGCTCTGCGGACACTGTCGGTGAAGATGGCCGAGGAGAGGCCCTGCGGCACGTCGTTGTGCATGGCGATCGCTTCATCGATCGTCTTGTAAGTCATCAAATACAGGATCGGCGCAAAGGTCTCCCGTTGAACCGCTTTCCACCGGTGCTGGGCCGAGACGATCGTCGGCTCGACATAGAACCCGGGCCGGTCCAACACCGACCCGCCGACGAGGACCTCTCCGCCTTCCCGCCGCACCTCATCCAAGGTCTCCCGGTACCGTTCCACGGCGGCCCGATCGATCAGCGGCCCCATGAGCACCCCCGGTTCAAGCGGATCTCCGATCCTCACTTGCTTATAGGCGGCGATCAATTTGGTCAATAACGTATTTCGCACGGACTCATGCACGATCAAACGGCGGGTGCTGGTGCAGCGTTGCCCCGCCGTGCCGACCGCGCCGAACACGATCGCGCGGGTGGCAAGTTCAAGGTCCGCCTGTTCATCGACGATGATGGCGTTGTTGCCGCTCAATTCCAGCAGCGTGCGGCCCAGCCGTTTCCCGACCAACTCCGCCACCCGGCGCCCGACCGGGACCGAGCCGGTGAAGGAGATCAACGGAAGGCGCGCGTCTTCCACCATCCGCTCCGCCAGGCTCACATCATCCGAGAGCACCAGACCGAAGACGTCGGGATAGCCCTGTTCTTCCAGCACGGCCCGGAAGATCCGCTGGACGGCGAGCGCGCATAAGGGGGCCTTGGGAGAGGGCTTCCACAGGACCGTGTCGCCCGCCACCGCCGCGATAAAGGCGTTCCAGGCCCAGACGGCGACGGGAAAGTTGAAGGCCGTGATGACCCCGACCACACCGAGCGGGTGCCACTGTTCGTACATGCGGTGCGCCGGCCGCTCGGACTGCATGGTCAGCCCGTAAAGCATCCGCGATTGGCCGACCGCGAAATCGGCCATGTCGATCATTTCCTGCACCTCCCCGTCTCCCTCGGCCTTGATCTTGCCGACCTCCAGGGAAACCAGCGTGCCCAGGAGATCCTTCTTCTCCCGCAAGGCCTGGCCGATCAGGCGAATGACCTCGCCCCGCTTGGGCGCCGGCACCATCCGCCAGGCGAGGAAGGCCTGCTGCGCCGCGCCCACAACCTGCTCATACTCCTGAATCGACGCGCGAGAGACCGTCGCGAGCGCCAAGCCCGTGGCGGGATTCAGCGACTCAAACGTCCGGGTCTGATCCGGCGCCGGCGACCAGGCTCCGATCGTGGCGCCCGGATTCAGTTGCGACAGACCCAGTCGATCCAGAATGTGCGCCGCATCCACCATCGTCGTTTCCCGCTGTCAGCCTGATTTTCGTCCGGCACTCGACCGCCTATCGATAATAAATTCCGAACCGGTTCTCCAGAAAACCCTGAAGCGGGAAGGACTCTTCGGTGATAAAGCCCTTGTAGGCCTCCGGCTGTTGCAGCACGAGATCCACCACCGCGCAGAGTGCCGAAGCGGTCGTCACTTGGATCGCCGACCAGAGCCGCCCGGCGATCGTTTGCGGATAGACCTTCTTCACGTAGGTCTCTTCGAACAGCCCTCCCTGCTGCTGGCCGGTGACCGCCACATAGATCAGCACCACGTCCTGCAAAGTACGGGGGACCGCCCGTTCCAGAATCCGTTTCAAGGTCTCCCGATCCTCGTTCAATTTGAGGTCTTTCATCAGCAGGTGGATCTTCTCGCAATGGCCGGGATAGCGCAGGGTCTTGTAGTTGAGCGTCCGGACCTTGCCCACGTAGGTATCGGCCAACGTGCCCAAGCCGCCGGAGGTATTGAAGGCCTCGTAGAGCAAGCCGTCCACTTCGATCGTTTCGTACCCTTCCAGCGGCTGTAAGGGGACCTTTTCTCCCTCCTCGATGCCGTAGCAGATGTTGCCGTACTCGTTGATGAGGCCGTCGGTGGACCAGGTCAGCGAGTATTTCAACGCATTGCTCGGATGGACCGGCAGCGCGCCGACCCGCATTTTGACGGTATCCAGCGATTCAAAATGCGTCATCAATTCATGGGCCACGATGCTGATGAACCCGGGCGCCAGCCCGCATTGCGGCACAAAGGCCGTGGACCCGCCATGGCTGAGGATCTTGATCTGGTCGGTGACGCCGACATCCTCGGTCAGGTCGAAATAATGGACCCCGACCTCCTGCGCCGCCCGGGCGACCGCCAGGTTGCAATAATAGGGGAGGCTGGAGATGACGGCGACCGGAGCATGCAGTGTCAAGTAATGGAGCAGAGCGCCCCGGTCGTTGACATCGAGGCTACAGGGTGTGAAATGGGAGAGGTCCAGATCCTTCCCGAGCTGGAGCGGGACATCAATGTCGAGGTCAGCCAAATGCACGGCATAGTCGCCGCTCTTCGCGAGCAAACAGGCGATCAAGCCCCCGATCTTTCCGGCCCCGATGACCAGCACGGTGTGCATCGATTCAACTCTCCGTCGCCTCATTATAACGTGCCGGCAGAAAAGGAAAACCCTTAACCTCTCATTGAACATCTCATTGCGCAGCCCCTTGTCTCCCGGCACTCATGCTCTGCATGAACTTTATTCTTGCAGCCGATTTCGCCGGGATTGTTCAGGCAAGGCTGGAACCGGCGCGGCGATTCAGGACCCATTGGCTGAATGAGCGCTACTCAGACGGTCGGGCTCTCTGAACAATCATCAAGAATGGGGGGATGCGAAACCAGGCTGATTGAAATCCGCAACGCATTGATAACACGTTGTTTTTTGACTGAGGATGGCCCAAGGCCGAATATGTTAGGCTCTTACTGCCCGAATCGAATCGCAATCGAGAGAGCGGGCGCGGCATCTCTTTTCAACACTCACACACATATATGGCATCTGGAGATTGGTCTCATGCTACGAATCCCGGCTCACGTGATATTGCCGTTCGGATATCGGATCCTGGTCAAGCAAGTCACGGACAGCGAGATGGACGCCAGGGACAAGGACGCCGACGGCATCTGGGACAGCGATACCAGGACGATCTATATTCGGAAACGGTTGCCTGTGACACGCCGGCGCTACATCCTGGCCCACGAACTGGGCCATGCCTGGTTGGATTGGCAACATCGCCACCTCGACAACGGCAAGGCCAGCACCTGATCTGAAACATCTCCGCAAGGGATCCGGCCGTCTGGCCTGCCTAACAGAACCCTGGGTTGACGCCCTCGCCGCCAGCGCGCCCGGTCATTCATCTGCGAGCTTCAGGATCGCCTTCCACTCGTCCGGCTTTACCGGCTGGACCGACAGCCGCGACCCTTTTCTGAGCAGCTCCATGCGCTTGAGCGGAGCCTGTTTTCTCAGCAGGTCCAGGCCGAGCGGCCGGAGAAACTTCCTTACGAACTTGATGTCCACCATCTCCCAGACCGGCTTGGAGGGATGGCTCTTCGGATCGTAGTGCTTGTCTTTCTTGTCGAAGGCGCTGTCATCCGGATAGGTCGTGCGCACGACTTCGGCGATGCCGACCACAGCCGGCGGGTCCGCGTTGCTGTGATAGAACAGCACCTGATCACCAACCTGCATGGCCCGCATGTAGTTGCGGGCTTGGTAGTTGCGCACGCCGTCCCAGCAAGTCCGCTGCCCCGGCGAGGCGGCCAGATCATCGATTGAAAAGGCCGAGGGCTCCGATTTCATCAGCCAATACCGTCCGCTCGTCTTCATGGCCCATCCCTTCTTCTGCGTTTCTCTTGTCGCCCGCTGAGAGACTCGTTAAGCTGCCCTTCTACACCACGTTGAGAAGGCCGAGGCCTGAACCAACTCGATGGACCCCCTCGGCCCGATCACGGCCGCAGCCCATCGATGGACTGTCATGAGGAGGACGCTGCATGGAGCTCTCCCCGCTGCTCTTTGGACTCTATAAGTTCGCAAAATTCTTTCTCTACCCCGTGACCTGGCTGGCCTTCTCCCTCGGCTGGCTCACGCTGATCCTGCTGCTCCCCTATTCACCGCGCCGGCACAACAAGCTCCGCTTGTTTGGATTGTCGGCCTGTTTCATCCTGCTGCCGCTCGGCACTCCCATGGTGTCAGGCTCATTGCTCGCCTGGTGGGAAACTTTGGCGCCGCCGTTCGACGAATCCGTTTCCCGCCGGTTTGACGCCATTGTCGTGCTCGGCGGCGGGGTCAAGGCCCACGGCACGCTGCGTCCGGACGACAGCCTCAGCGAGTTCAGCCTGGAGCGGACGACTTGCGGCGCAGACCTCTTCCTCCGGAACTTCGCCCCCAAACTGGTCCTCACCGGGGGAGACGCCCGGGTGTTCGGCCGCGGCCCGGTCGAATCCGTCGTCATGGCCCAATGGGCGACTCGTTTGGGAGTGCCACGGAATGCGATCGTCGCCGAAACCAAATCGCGCACCACCTACGAGAATGCAGTCGAAGCACGGGCGCTCCTGGGCCCCGGCTCCGTGCTCCTCGTGACCTCCGCGGGCCATATCCCTCGGGCCGTCGCACTCTTCCGCAAACAAGGCTTTCAGGTCACCCCCTACCCCTGCGGCTACCTCTCGAAGGACCGCCCGGAGGATCTGTCGGACACCTTCACGCCCTTCGATGCCATGCCCCAACTCGGCGGTCTCGCGGCCGCCGAGTTTCTCATCAATGAAGTGATGGGCTTCGCCGTCTATTGGTTGGCAGGCAAGGTGTGAATCGGCCGGCGGCCGGCTAGGAACCTGCTACCGCAAGGTCGCGAGCCGATAGATTCCTCCTCCGTGATCCACCACGTACAGCTCGCCCTGTTCATCCTCACCAAACGAGGAAATGCGAACACCGGTCTGGAGGGCCACGTGAGGTCCCTGAGAGACCGGAGCCGAACGAGCTGAGCCAGCCCGTACCAGGTCGAACACCTCGCCGCTGCAATAGTCCGCGTAGAAATAGACGCCGCGGTACTCCGGCATCGCACTTCCTCGATAGACGTAGCCGCCGATGATGGAGCAGCGCCCGGATTCGTGGCCATATTCGGCCACCGGCAAGATCAAGCCATCGGCCTCGCAGCCGTCGGGGGGAGAAAAACAGTGGGTCCCTTCCATGACCCGCCAGCCGTAGTTGCCTCCGTTGGCGACGAGGTCGATCTCTTCCCAACGATATTGCCCCACGTCGCCAGCCCAGAGATCCCCGGTCTGCCGATCGAATGAAAATCGCCAGGGGTTGCGGAGGCCCGACGCATAAATCTCAGGGCGCCCTCCGCTTCTCGCGAAGGGATTATCCGGGGGAATCGCAAACGGCCTGCCTCGATCCACGTCGATCCGCAGAATCTTGCCCAACCGTTCCTGCCTGTTCTGCGCGCGATTTTGGGGATCACCACCGGAGCCCCCGTCGCCGAGCCCGATGTAGAGGTATCCGTCCGGGCCGAACGACACCATCCCGCCATTGTGGTTCGCATAGGGTTGATCGATCACCATCAGGATGGCTTCGTCCGGCGACGCCATCAGTGGATCGTGTGGTGACCGGGCAAATTCGGCGATCACCGTCGCCCCGTCAGGCTTGCGGGTATAGTTCACGAAGAACCGGCCGTTCGTGTGGTAGCGCGGATGAAAGGCCAGCCCGAGCAGGCCGCGTTCGCCGCCGGACAGCACCCGATCGGTCAGATCGAGAAAGGGACGTTTCAGCGGAGGCGAGGGTTTGCCGGCCGTCGGCAGCACGCGAATCCGCCCCGATTGTTCAACGATGAATAGAGAGCCGGTCCTATCTCCGGCATGGGTCAGATACAACGGCTCTTCGAGATCGCCGCGCGTCACCGGGATGAGCTGCAAGGCGGGACGGTCGGACGACCCCACGGAAGCGGCGCCACGCTCCCCCTCCGCCGATCCGGCCACGACCCAGCCGATTCCGATGACCAACAGCAGGCCGGGCCACGCCACCCGCCGGCCTGTTGCGCCGGCCCGTTCCGCCCCGTTCGCGCGACCCTCCGTCGTCATCGTTGCAGAAACGCCAAGAGCGCGCGATAGGTCAACTCCCTGACCCGCGCGCGGGAGCCGTCGGGACCGTTCGCCGCGCCAACCGGACCGGCCTGGCCGAGATTCGATTGGAGCCAGACCTGTTCCTTGATGAACGGCTGCGCGTCGTTGCACAGGGTCCACATCTGATGAAGGAACTCTTCTTCGAGCCCGACTTGAAGCCCTTCGGATTCGATCCGGTCGTCCAGAATGGCCAGTAAATCGGAAATGGCCTGATCCGGCCGGTAGGGATCGGAGCGAAAGCCGAACGATCGGACAGCTTCGTCTTCCTGCGCCGCTTGATCGACCAGATCCTGCATGTAGGAGCGCAGCACGCCGATTTGATGACCGGTGAGCGCCATCGCCAGTTCTCCGCTTTCGCGATTATGTGCGAATCCGTCAGGCGGGGCAAGCCACGCCGCCCGCTGATCGCGGACTGTTGCACTCCGGAGGTGGACGGCCTGGATGAACGCACGGTTGGCGACCGCCGCTCCGATTCGTGCCGTTTCTTGACCCTGCCGCGAAGCCTCACTTATGATGAGCGCCCGCGCGGTCGCGCGGATGAATCAACCAGCGAGCCGCAACCACCATTCACAGGTCACGAAAGGCAGGACGATGCAGAACCCCGTCATGGTGTGTTTAGACCTGGAAGGCGTCCTGGTCCCGGAAATCTGGATCAACGTGGCCGTCAGGACCGGCATTGAGGACCTCAAGATCACCACCCGCGAGATGCCCGACTATGACGCACTGATGAAGCGCCGGCTGAGCATCCTGGATGCCCACAAGTTGACCTTGACGGATATCCAGGAGGTGATTGGCACCATGAACCCGCTGGAAGGCGCTCCGGCCTTTCTCAACTGGCTGCGCGAACGGTGCCAGTTCATCATCCTGTCCGACACCTTTTATCAGTTTGCGCTGCCGCTGATGCGGCAGCTTGACTATCCGACCCTCTTCTGTAACCAGCTCGAAGTCGACCAGGCAAATTGCATCACGAATTACTGCCTGCGCCTGCCGGACCAAAAGCGCCAATCGGTGAAGGCGCTCAAGGCCTTGAACTTTTTCGTGATGGCAGCAGGCGACGCCTACAACGACACGCCGATGCTCGGAGAGGCCCACGTCGGCCTGTTCTTTCGCCCACCGGACAAGATCGCCAAGGAGTTCCCGCAGTTTCCGGTCACCCACACCTATGAGGAGCTGCAAGCGCATCTCGTTCAGAAAGGCGGGCTGCGGGCCTAATGTCGTGTCCCCTTACCGCCTCCTCTCCGGGGTGCCCGTTGCTCTGCCATTGCAACGGGCCATGGGAGAGGGCAAGAGAGAGGGGGATGCAAAGTCGATCGGTTAGAGTGGGGAGAGAGACGATCCAGTGACGCGACGCGGCCGGCGGTCGTTTACTTGTTCTCGACCTGCTTCCAGCCTTTTTTTTGCAGGCAGGCGGCGATGCGCTGCTTCTGAATCGTTTGGTTGGTGTGCATGGAGGCCACGCCCGGATTGGTCTGCATCAACGTGAGAAACTCCCGTTCACAGGCGTTCCAGTCGTAGGTGAGATGTTCTTCCTTCTTCGTCGGATGAACCCACGTGGTCGTCTCGCAGGCGGAAGACAACAGGCAGACCGCAAGCACCGGCAGTAGACGGATACTCCACATCAACGCCTCCGTGACCCGGATTCCATGCCAGACGGGTCACGGAGAATAGTCCAGTTTCCTTCAAGCGGTCAAGCCTGGTTGGTCCCAAGTTCACCGTTCTCCCTCGAATCAAGACCGAACTCGTGTAGGCCAGATCTCCTGCAGGTGCATCACCGCCTGCTCCAACGCTTCATCACCGGCGATGCTCCGGGTGATATCTTTCGCGTTCTCCTCCTTCGGATAGATTGGCGCCACCCGCAGCGACCGATGGATGACCGGGTAGGAATTCGACTGCACCGGCACATACAGCCGATTCAACCTGGTCCAGGCCCGCCCATCCGATCGGGCCAGCACCCGTCCCGTCTCGACCTCGATCAGGGCCAATTCCGCCAACGCATTCGTCCTCATCTCAAATCCCGGCACACCGGGACGGGTGCCTCCCTGTTCCAGATCACCGGTCAAGGGCAGGCGCATCGGCACCTCCGATTCGGCGTTGGAGAACACGACCAAGAGCACATAGGGCAGCGCCTGTTCTCGGCCAAGACGCGCCACTTCGGGAGGCTGCTGTCCATCGGAAATGCGGAACGGAGTGAACCGCTTGATGATTCGAATCGGCAACGCTTCTTCCACACGCTGCTTCACTTGGTCCGTCAAGAACGCCGTCCCTTCTTCAGTCAGCGCAGGCGCGGAGTCGCGATCCGATGTGTCGTTTACCACCAGCACCCCTGCTTCAAGCGGACCACCGGCCCGTTTCATCAACTCCTCTGAAAGCGTCTTGCCCCCATCGGGCGGAGGCTCCACATAGGCATCCATTCGAGAGACCGGTTTGGTTGTACAGGCGACAAGCAGACAGACCGACACCAGCAAAGCCCCTGTGATGCGGCGCATTGCGACCCCTCCTCTTTGAGTTCGGTGCAGCCAAACCCACCTGCCTGTATGATCCTCGCCCCTTTGCGGAGGAGTCAAGCGGACCCACTCGGCGGCGCTTCCGGTCGCACCCTGTTGCACCGGGCTGCCCATTCCGGTACCGTACCCCGACCATGCTTTCTCAAAGACAGATTCGGCTCCTTGCAGCAACATCGATCGTCTGGGCGCTGAGCACCGCGTGCGACAAGTTCAACGTGCCTCGGTTCAGCCATGATCCGGTCGGAGGACCGGTCGCTCCGATTTCGGTCCGGGTAGTCTTGGACCAACAGTTGGAGAATGCGATCTTCACCCAACCGGTTTGCGATAACCAACTGTGGGAAGGCCGGATCGCAGAGGCGTTGGCGCAGAACATTCGAGATGCGGGGCGGACCAGGTTCAAATCTACACAGGTCGTCGCCGCCTCCGAGACCGCCGCGTCGTCACAGTTCCCGGCCGACTATCAAGTCCTGTTGCGGCTGGTGAACAAGGACTTCGTCGGCAAGGACCGGACCGGCTCCACCGATCAGTATATGGCGCGCATCGACTTGGATTTGGCAGCGACCTACCAGGCCGTGCTCCCGGATGGGACCGTGCGAACGATGGGGGAAGGGCCGCTCCGGTACTCCGATAATGTCAGCATCTTCACGCCTCGCGTCGGACAGGCCGGAGGACGCTGTTTGACCGGTGGGTTGGATGGGACGCTCGCTAAGGCCTCCCGTGCGCTGACGGACCAACTTTTTGCCGTCGTGGCGCAGTTGCCGGCAGGAGGCCCCACCTCCACGGCTGTAGCAGGGGCAGCTTCGAGTCCGGTCGGAGCCATGGCTGTGCCTCAACCGCCCGGCGCCGCGCCAATGATTCTTCGCGTGAGTCTGTTGGACGACAACCAGAATCACATCCTGGAGCCGGGCGAGAAGATCGGGCTCAGGGTGGACGCGACCAACACAGGGGCCGGCGTCATCACCCACGCACCGTTGTCCTTGGGTGGGACTCCGTCTCTGATCGACGCCTTCGCCCAATCCGGCGCCGGATCGCAGGACCTCGGTCCGATCAATCCCGGCGCCACCAAGAGCACGGTGCTCTGGGGGAGAATGCCCTCGTCCCTCTCAGCCGATCGCGGGGAACTCACCGTCTCAGTGACTCCTTCGTGGATCGATCAACGGGGCACGGCTCTCGCGTCCGCGCCGGTCGGACAGACGCTGGTGGCGGCGATCAGATCGGGAGGGAGCACAATTGCGGAAGGTCAGAATGTGGGCGGCAGGGCATCCGTCTCCCCCGCCGACCACAATCGCCTCGCGCTCGTCGTGGCCGTCCGGCATTATCGCGATCCCTGGCCGGGGGGGGACGCCAAACCGGCCGCCGATCCCGCCCGGCTCGCCGCCTCCTTGCAGCAAAAACTCGGCGTCTCGAAGGACCGTCTCATGCTGCTGGAGGATGAGCTGGCCAACCGGCTCGATATTGAAGAAGCCCTGACCCGCTGGCTTCCGGAGCGGGCCGGACGCGAGACCGTCCTGTTCGTGTATTTCGTCGGCCACACGATCGTCGATGCGCAAACGGGCGAGGTCTATCTCGTCCCTTATGACGCCGCGCCCGATGCGCCGCTCTACCGGTTTCTGCCGCTTCGCCGGCTTCATAGTCATCTGAACCAGCTCGACGCGAAACTGTCGCTGGTGTTTATCGACGGTTCGATGTCCCGCGTCAATTCAACCTCGGCCTCGACTACTCCGTCCAAATCCAAGAAAGCGGCCACAGCGGCTTCGCCCAACTGGCAGGGGGCCCTCGACAGGGTATCGAACGGCAAGGGTCTAATCATCCAGTTTGCGCGCCGAGAGTCTCAACAGCCTTTCCAGGCCGAACATTTCCTGGCAGGGTTCGACGGACAGTCCGATCTCGATCAGGACGGCCAGGTGACAGTCGGCGAACTCCTCCGTTCTCTCAAGGGCCAGGCCGTCACGGTGCCGCTGATTTCCGCCTCTTCGCCGGAACTCAGCATCGTCCTGTCGCGCTGACCCGCAAGAGGAGGTCTTGTTTTTGGATCTTGACGTCCCACCGAGAACGATGGATGAGCCACGCGCCCGTGTTTCCCTTCGGAACCGCCGGCCATAGGCTGGTCATCCATACGCGAGTAGAGCCCTGCCTTGGAAGGAGGGTCCCAGTCTAGGAATGAAGGTCGAGGAGTGTCCGCACTTCTTGCCCGACTCCCAACGCCTCGGCCTGGGCGATCAAATTTTCCCGATCTGCTGGGCTCGGTTGTTGCACGGCGACAATGCTTCTGGCGTCCCGGAGATCGATGGGTCCCCCCGCATAAACTTTCAGGAGCACCAGCGCTTGCCAGTTCACCACTGGCACCGCACAACCACTCCCCTGAGCGCGACATCAGCCCACTTCGGCTGGAGGACGATGAGCTGAACCGGCACATCTTGCCCTGCGCACTTCAGGACAAGCCGGAACACGCCACGCAAGGGATCATCGGTACCGCCAGGCTGATACATCGCGTCGAGGTGAGCGGCGAGCGCCTTCGGCTCCGCTGTTCCGAGTGCAACGGCAAGATCGATATCCTGCGTGGCTCGTGCGAGGCCCCACACGGACGCGGCGAAACCGCCGACCAGCGCATAGGATTGCAGCAGACGTTTCTCTCGCGCCTTGTCGAGGCGTTCAACAGCCTGGGTTAGAGCTTCCGGGAACACACGTGGCTCAGGTCAAGGCAGAAGTCCGAGGCTCATGGACAGCGGGCGCTTGCATTGCCGGAGGTGTTAATAAGTCAATACTCATGCCTGACCCCATATCCCCATTATCCACATTCGAACAGCGATGAAGAGGACTGACTGCATCGGTTGTGACTTCTTTACGTTTGACGAATGACGCGTGACGCATGTCCGTCTGCGGGCAAACTGCGTCGTGGCGGGCCAAAAAAAATCCCGCCGGGGAGATGACTCCCCGGCGGGAACAGCAAGAACCCTGCAGGTTAGAAGTTGATGTGCAGTTGGGTGTAGGCCCAGGTCTGATTGACCGGTTGATTCCCTGCGCCGGCCTGATTGTCGAGGAAGCCCCCCGCAAACATGTAGCTGGCACCAAGTTGCCAAGCCACCTTGTTGTTCTTGAAGAACAGCGTGTAGATGAAATCGATTTCGTCCGCCAGATGGTTGGCGGTATTGGTGGCGGTTGGTGCGTAGTAGCAGTTCTGCGCCGCCCGGTACCAACAGTCTCCGGCCGTCTGCCTGCGGAAGTTCCAGTAGCGGAACTCAAAGTGGTTGGCCGCATAGTCGAATGGAATGAATTGCAGGCTGGCGCTGTAGGCCACCATGTTCCGCCAGGCCATGATATCCGCGTAGCCCATCACGATGTGGTTTGTCGGATAGAGGTTCTCGAAGGTGTTGGCGGTGCCGCCGCAACCGGCCGGATTGGCGCTGGTGCAATTCCCGGCATCGCCGTCGCCGGAAGCCATGTTGAACTCGAGACCGATCCGAGGCGCCCAGGGAATCGGCAAGGTCACGCCGCCCTCCGCCGCAAAGGCGTAGGCATTGATGTGGGCACGTTGACCTGACTGCCCAATATCCATTGAACCGAACTGATAGTAACCTTCGGCCGATCCATCGAAGATGCTCTTGCGCAACGCAACCCGCATACCGGCTGTATGCCGGCTCTGGCCATTGGCGTGAGCCGCTAATACGCCGTTTATCGGGCTGGCAGCGTTAGCTTGCGCCGCACCGTTACGCTGCCAGACCCACAAGGGTTCGATCGCCAGGCCAGCCATCGGCTTGAAGGCCAGCCTCGTGAAGAACAGGTCGGAATCCGCTCCTGCTTTAGACGCCGTGCTGGTCGGAGCCCCCTGGGGCATCACGCCGAAGGAGGTGCTCTGCTGTCCGAACCCGTTGAACTCCTGATCCATCGGCTTCAACCAGCCGCCCCAGAGCTCCCAGGTCGGCTGTTGATACTGGAACGTCACGCCGTCATGCGAAAATCCGGTATTGGCCCAGTCGAAGTGGCCAAACAGCCGGTGATCGCCCATGACGATCAATTGACGGCCGGCCTTGAGGCTGAGTCCCTGGATTCCTATGTTGCGGATCATGATGAAGGCCTGACGGAGGAACAGGCTGTCCGCCTGGCCGTTGTTGAACGCGTCGTTCGAACAGATGCTGCCGCCGGCACTGCAGCCGGCACCGTTGTTGATTGTATTATCTGCTGCGCCCCAGTTTTTGGCCCATTGGGGCTGTGCAAAGAAGTCCACGTCGGGCGACAGGGCATAGTTCAACCCGATGCGGACCCACTGTTGGACATACCAATCATTGGCGCCACCTACCCGACCGGTGGTCGGTTGGCCAGGAAGGCTCTGCGTCACGCCGAAATTGGAATTGGTCCGGATTTCCGGCCGGACCCTCATATCACCGTTGACGGTGAAGTTCTTGAGATCGAAGAGAGGGCTTTTGGGGGGATCGAAGTTCCAGTATGGGATCAAGTCCGGCATCCCCCGCGGCACCGACTTGACGTTGGTCGGTTTGTCGATCACCTTGTCGGCGACCGGCGGATCAGCGAAGACGAGATTGACCGGACCTCCCAGCAGTAGTGCCCCTACCGCCAGCCAGAGCAATCCACGTTTACACATAGCGCTCCTCCTGTAAAAGATAGATAGAATGATAATAGGACCTCTGCGCTCGACATCGGCAGATCAGTTCCGCTCCGCCGATGTTGCAGGCGCTGCTGCGCCTGACACGACCTTGCATAACCGGGATCCACCGTCTCCTGCGAGACGTGACGCGCATGCTGAACTGGAAAAGGTACGGACGGAGGCTCTGTGTGACCTTGCCTCAGCCTCGTGCTGCAGAACAGGGTCACGGGAAGGATACACCGTGACAGCTACGAACGAACCAACGTCACCCCCCTTCGTTGGTCATCGCGAGTCTTGGTGAATGGCGTGGGTCTCTCCCGTCGAATCCGACGCCGTCAGGCGTGCTTCGACGAATCGGTACTCTGCTCTTGTTCCTGTGTGGCGTTGGTGATTTCCTGCTCGGCTTCCTTGATCGACATTTCGATGTCTTGCTGGGCCAGCTTCACTTCGGATTGAATCAGATTGATTTCCGGCTCGACTGTCTTGCGCAGATCGTCCGCTGTTTCCTTGAACCCCTTGACCGCCTTCCCGACCTGCCGGCCGATTTCAGGCAGCTCCTTCGGGCCGAACAGCAGGAACGCGATCACCAGAATGATAAGAATTTCTCCAGCCCCCAGGCCAAACATGTCGGAAGACCTTGTTCCTTTTCGTCCCGACGCCTCGAGGTCTGCGTATCCGGATCTCTATCCCTGCTTGACCGTAGGCTGCGTGGCGGACTCAGCGGGCGCCGTTGCCTGAGCCTGCTGGGTGACTTGCGGAGGGGCTGTCGGTGGAGGCGGTTCGCCGGCCGGCGTGACATCAATGGCGTCCGGCTCGTGAACCGTCTTCTTGAAGCCCTTGATGGCCTTCCCAAGTCCCTCGCCCAACTGCGGCAGCTTGCCGGCCCCGAAAATGATCAACACAATGACCAGAATCAGGAGTAATTCCATCCACCCAAATGATCCGAACATGGCCTGTTACTCGTCTTTCCGTCTGCGTTTTATGCGGAATCCGTTATTGCCGTCGGCAGCTATGTCGAATCACCCCGCCCCGCGATCGCCGATTCCTCAACCCAACATCCCCTCGTTTGGGGGGCGTCTCCCTCTTGGCGCGGGAAGGTAAAGAAACTCATGCAAATAGTCAAGGGGTTTTCATCTTCCGGGCCGCATGAGACGTCGGCGGAGGGACTGGATCAGGGTCTGAAAGACCAATGGGCGTAGTCTACTCCGGCCGGAGGGATGCCCCAAACAATATCGATTTCGTCACGCTCATAGCCCAGCGTCTCCAGGTCCCGCAGGCTGGCCAGGATTTCCTCTTCGGTCAGATAGGCGACGGTGTCCGGCACCCCGTCCTGCTTCATGGACAGCAACGTGCCTTGAACCGCTTCCCGTTCCTCCGGCGGGAAATCGGGCGACAGGGGAAAGTGCAACGTTCGCCGGTAGGGACTGTGGTAGGACTCGTTCAAGGCGCGAATGGTCTGGACGATCAGCCGGTCCTGTTCCCACTTCGCCAGATTCTTGGCCTTGGGGTGCGTGGCCAACAGATCCGTCAGCGTGATCACGTTCACGCCGAGGCTCCGGCCGACGAATTCGCGCTGCGGCTCGATCAGCGCCTCGCGAATCCCCAGATGGTTGGCGACCGCTCCGACCAACGCCAGATTGACCATGACGCTGTAGAGTCCCCCGAATTGCCCCGAACAGGGTTTCTCCGGGTTGTTGAGCACGGCTACGTCGGCGGTGCCGGCATCAAAACTGCTGAACCCGATGGCGCCGGCCATCAACAGGCGCTTCGCTTCCTTCACGGTGGCAAAGGCCCCTAAATTCACCGGCACGAGCACCTGCTCGTCGATCTGTTTCAAGAATTCCATGATCGTTTTCCGGTAGGGCACGTCCTTCCACTCGACCTTGCGGTATTCACGCTCCCAAATGACATCATCAAAGAAGGGCGGGAACCCGGCCAGCGCCGCCGCGTCTTTCTTCACAAAGGCGCGGATGAACCCCGACCAATCGGCGATCGCCGCGTGTTTCGCTTCGCTGAGATTCGGCCGGACGTGTTCCTCTTCGACCTCGCCGTCCTTCTTGGTCAAGAGCTTGGTCGGCATCTCGTTCCAGAGTTCGTTACAGAAGATGCGATCCACCGTCCCCGCCTCGACCGCCGGGAGATCTTCGACGTTCCCGCAGATGGTCTCGACCCGTTCCCGATGGCCGGCCAGATCCGGATGCGCCAGTGCCCGCTCCAAGGCCTGAGGCCGCTGGTCCACCAGGACGTACCGGATGCGCGGATAGATCGTGCCCTCCCGGTCCAGCGACTTCACGTGAGACAGGAAGCAGGCGGCGAGGTTGCCGTGACTGGCGCCCCATTCATGCACCACCAGCGGCGCCGCTCGCCGCTCGTCCGTCCATGTTCGATCGCGCGTCCGGACCCGTTCCACATAGTCCGCCGCCAAGGCATGCGCCAGTCGATAATCGGAGGAGGTAAAGGTCTGAAAATACTCGCCAGCCCGCTCGCCCCGCAGTTGATGAAACAGGTCGTTGACATGCGCTTGCCACTGGTCCACCGGTTGATAGTCGCCGAGCGGTTGGGGGACGACTTCGGTATCCTGCAACATATGTCTGTGCCCTTCCTCTTGAGAGTTCTTCAAACGGCGACCATTCTAACAAACGGGTTTTCCGGCCAGCAACGGGCCATTGCCAGGCATGCCGCATTCCGGCCCGCCACCTTGCTCGCTCCAGCCCTCCGGTCGGTCCGGAGAAGTTGGGAACAGGAGCGCTTCCTTGACACCGGTCCAGGCGCAGTGTACCTAGAAAGCATGAATCGGAAAGGTCACCGAGACGCACCTCACGGGACGGGAGCCAGGATGCTGAGCCTCGGCTTGTCCGTAGGGCTCCTCATCTGCACCGCTACGGCCGGCCACACGGAAGACCTGCAACTGACCCCGAATGTCCCGATTCCGGAGTTTCAGAACCGCGCCGACGACGTCCGCCCCTACAATTTCGATGCCCCGCCGGAGGGCATGTTTCGCTCGATCCTGACCGCCCAGGGTTACGAGGAGGAGCCGGGTTTTCGGCGCACCCATGAAATTGTGCCCGTGAATCCGCGCGAAACCTTTCCTCCGGACACCCCGGCCGTGTACATCGTCTTCCAGTTGCATCAGCATTATCAGTTCTTCAAGGTGTTCGGCCTCTGCTTTCCGGAATCGGTGGAGGGACTCGATCCCAAAACCGTCGTCACCCGGGACGTGATGCAGATCGTCTCCGAAGACGAGAGCGGCTACTTGCAACTGCTTCCTCCTTCGGGCGGCTGGAAGCCCGGCCGGTATAAGGTCGAAATCTACGCCGGTGAAGCCGTCAATGACGTGACGATGTTCGGAACCGTGCGGTTCTCGATCAGCACGACGGCCGCATCCCACGCTCAGTAGTTTCCCTTCAACGAACCGCCCGGCGCGACCACGGCGTCGCGGCCGGTCCGTTTGACCTCGCTCGGAATCATTCGATAGAATGCGCCGATCCGGTCGGCTTGCCGCCTCTCCGGAAGGGTTTTGTGTCCGCCATGAATGCATCGCCCCCTCCATGGGTGTCCGTGGTGATCCCCGTCAAGGATGAGCGGGATAATGTGGTTCCGCTCACGGAGCATTTGTTGAAGGTGCTCCAGACCCATGAGGCCTCCCACACCGCGGCCTTTGAAATCCTGTTCATCGACGACGGCAGCACCGACGGGACCGCGGCGCTGCTCGACGAACTGGCCGAACGGTATCCGCCGGTGCAGGTGCTCCACTTCGATCGTAATTACGGACAGACCTCGGCCTTCGACGCCGGCTTCAAGCGTGCGGCCGGCGCGCTCGTCGTGACGATGGACGGCGACCTTCAAAACGATCCGGAGGATATCAAGACGCTCCTGCCGCACAGCGAGCGCTTCGATCTGGTCTGCGGCTGGCGGACCAATCGTCATGACAACCTGGTCCGCATGGTTTCGTCCCGTATCGCCAATATCGTGCGGAGCGCGGTGACCGGCGACCGCATCCACGATACAGGCTGCTCCCTGAAGATCTTCCGGCGCGCGGTCATCGAGCGGCTCCAGTTGTTCGACGGCATGCATCGATTCTTCCCGGCCCTGGCCCTCATGTACGGATTTACCGTGACGGAAGTCCCGGTGCGCCATCATCCGCGGGCGCACGGGCAGTCCAAATACGGCGTCGGCAACCGTCTGTTTCGAGGCCTGTACGATCTGATCGCCGTCCGCTGGATGCAGCGCCGAGTCCTCCGCTACCGCGCGCGCGCCTCGACCGTTCCTGCCTCGCGCGCGTGACCTGACCCCATGTCGACCACCGAGATCACGTGGCTGGGCATCGGCTTCTTCGGCCAGGGCCTCTTCTTCATGCGATGGGTCGTGCAGTGGCTGGCCTCGGAGCGAAGCGCGCAGAGCCGCGTCCCGATCGCCTTCTGGTACATGAGCCTCATCGGAGGGCTGATCACGCTGACCTATGCCATCTACCGGAGGGATCCGGTCTTCATCGCCGGCCAGAGCGTCGGCAGCTTTGTCTATTTTCGCAATCTGATGCTGATCCACCGGCCGTCGCGCCCCCCCGTGGCTGAATCCGCGCCCCCTCCCGTTTCGAAAACGTGATTGCCGGGCGCGATCCAGATCCCGATGGACCAACCTGATCCCGTCCCCATGAACCGAACCCCCGCCCTGTCCCATTTCCTGCTCCTGATCGCCCTCGCGGGTCTCTTCTATTTTGCGGGGCTCGGGACCCTAGGACTCACCGATCGCGACGAAGGCAGCAACGCGGAAGCGGCCCGTGAGATGGTGGAAACCGGCAATTGGATGAGTCCCACGCTCAATTACGAGCCGCGCTTCGCCAAGCCGGCATTCACCTATTGGCTCATGAGCGCCGCCTACCTCCTCTTCGGCGTCAATGAATTCTCGGCACGGTTGCACGCGGCCCTGTTCGGGCTTTTGCTCGTCCTGCTGCAATACCTCTTCGTCGCCAGAACCCAAGACCGGTGGAACGGGCTGGCGGCAGCCCTGATGCTGGCGTTAAACCTTGAAATGGTTGCCATCAACCGCATGGCGCTGACGGACAGCGTCCTCATCTTCTTCACCACGCTCTCGCTGTACGGGTTCTGGTGGGGTCTCTATGGAGAGGGACGGACCCGGCGGGCCATCTGGCTCTTCTACGTTGGCATGGGCTTCGCGACGTTGACGAAGGGGCCTGTCGGGTTGCTGGTTCCCCTCGTCGCCGCCGGCGCCTTTCTCACGGCGACGAGGCGGTGGCGGGACTACCGGGCGCACGGCCGTCCGTTTGCCGGCTTCATCCTCACGGCCATGCTGACGATCCCTTGGTATGCCGGCATGCTCTGGCTCCACGGCGCCAACTACAGCGCCTCGGCGCAGGCCGATACGGTCGGCCGGTTCTTGAACCCGATCGGCGGTCACGGCGGCACCATCTTTTTCTATCTTCCCGTGTTGCTGCTCGGCTTCTTTCCCTGGTCGGGCTGGTTCGTCCTCTCGTTCATCCAGACCCTGAAGCACTGGTGGGCAGAGCGACGGGCGGGCTTGGACCAGACCGCCGACGCGGGACCGTCTGCCTCCGTTCCTTCCCTTGAAGCCTTCGCCGCCTGGTGGTGCCTCTCCGTGGTGATCTTTTTTTCCCTTTCGGCGACAAGACTCCCCCATTACATCGGTCCCATGTTTCCCGCGGCGGCGATCCTGGCTGCCGGGTTGTGGCGGCGCTCGCTCGATCAGGCCGACAGCCCCGGCGCCAAGGCCGCGATGCACCTGACCACCATCCTGGGGTATCTCCTCGCGATCGGGCTGGCCTCCGCTCCCTATCTGTATGAAACCTTTCTGTCCCAGGTCGAAAAGGAATTTCCGATGGCCGGCACGGCGACGCCGGGGCTTGGCCCCGTGGCGGCAGGCGGCGTGCTCCTGATTGGCACGTCCTTGGCCGGCTATTTCGGCCGGTCGGAGACCCGCCGGGCGGGCATGCTCTGGGTGATGGCCTGCTCGCTCGGCGCGGTGATCCTCATCCTGCTCCATGTCACTGGGCCTCGCTTTCAACAGTTGTTCATCGGGCCTCCGCAACAATTGGCGGCCATTGCCGGGTTGAATCTGGGTCCAAACGACCGGTTCGTGACCTATGGACCGCACAAGCCTTCGTGGATCTTCTACGCCCGACGCAAGACCATCGTGATTCGGCCCGGCGAAGAGGACAAACTAACGCCTTACTTGTCCTTGCCGGGACGCACCATCATCCTGCTTCCCACCAGACTCAAGTCCAAGCTGCCAAAGGAGACCGAGTCTTACGAAGTGCTGTTGGCGCACGGCGGATACAGCCTCCTCGCCAACGAAGCGATGGTCAAGCTGCCGGCTCGCTCTCCAGAGAGTGAGCCGCCGCGCATGCCGCCGGGTCATTGAGCGAGGGGGAGATGAAGGGGACGGATTATTGCGGAGGAATCAGGCCCTGCAGGCCCTTGATGACGACCAGAGAGACCAAGACCGAAGCGGCCAGCGCCGCCTCAGAGACGAGGCGCCAGCGGGGAGAGGCCGCGATTACGTCAGGCCCCCTGTCTTGTTGGGTCTGGTGACTGAGCCATAACCCAGACAGGACCAGGGCTCCAATCCCGATCACGGCGGGAGACCCGGTCGCCAACAGCAGTCCAATTCCGACCAGGTACCCGCTCTGAAGGCGAAGAAACGGCCACACCCCCCGACCATCTGTCCGGCCGTTGGGCGGCTTCACCAACAGCCGTGCCAGCGTGCCGCACAGCGCCACGCAGGTTCCCGTCACAAATGTGGCGGCCATGACCCAGTCGAACTGCGACGGGTGGCTGCCTGTCCAGAGCAGGGCGAAGATAACCAGAGTCAAGGCTGTGGCAGCCGACACCGCTTCCCAGACGGACGTTCGCCACCGCTCCAGCGGACGGCTGATGATCCACCCGGCCACGAGCCCTAGAATTGCACCGGCCATCACATCCGTGACGAAATGCGACCCTCTCAATATCCGGCTGAATGTCACCAACGCTGCGGTTCCGTACCAGATCCATCTGGCCGAGGGATAGCGCCGGGCCAAGACGGCCGCGACCGTGAACGCGGCAGCAGCGTGACCGGAGGGAAACGAGTCAAACCCGTTGTCCATCGAAGGCCAGAGCTGAAATCCGCCGGCATGATTGAACTTCGGCCTGGGCCTCCCGACCACATGCTTCAAGAGCGTCACCAGCAGCGCCACGGCCCCGTGGGCGATCAGGCTTTGCCATCCAGCCTCCATCACGTTTCGTCTGCCGAGCCACCATCCGCCGGCCAGCAGCCCTGCGCTGAACAGCGCCAGATAGAGCCCGTCGCCCACCCAATTGCCGATCCAATTGGTCCAGAACAACCACGGGTTGGGGAAATAGCCGATCGGATGTTCAAGCGACCGAATGAAGCGCGCGAGCGGGACATCCACTTGAAACAGCCCAAAGAAGAGCAGGAGCAGAGCTAGACTGATCAGCAGCCGTCCGACCGAGAGGCCGAAACGCGGTGGCCGGCTGTCAGCGGAGTCAGCGAGCGCAGTCATGGAATCCAGTCGGCCAGGAACACATTGAACTCACCGGGCTGTTCGGCCTGTCGATCCGACACCCAGACAAGACGCTTGCCGTCCGGCGAGAACATCGGGAAACTGTTGAACTGCCCTTCGAACGTGAGTTGCTCAAGGTCGGTGCCGTCGTCGTTGATGAGATACAGGTGGAAGGCCCGTTCTCCGGGACGAGCGTTCGACGCAAAAATGATCCGGCGCCCATCAGGGTGAAAATAGGGCGAGAAATTGGAGGCGCCATTGGACGTCACCTGGCGGCGTCCGCTGCCGTCCGCATTCATGACGAAAATCTCCAACCGGTTGGGTTTCACGAGTTTTTGCTTGAGCAGGGCTTGATACTCGTCGACCTCCTCCAAGGTCTGTGGGTGTTGCGCACGGTAGACGATGCGCCGGCTGTCGGGAGAAAAAAACGGCCCGCCATCATAACCCACCTCCGTGGTCAGGCGGCGGACATGGGTGCCGTCGATGTTCATCGCATAAATGTCCAGGTCACCGTCCCGCAAGGAGGTCCAGACGATCGTCTTGCCGTCCGGAGAGATGGTCGCCTCCGCATCATAGCCGGGCGTGTGGGTCAACCGCTGCATTTGCTGGCCGTCCAGCCTGACCGAGTAGATGTCATAGTCGTCCAAGGCCCACCGGTATCCCTCTTCGCGGCTCGGCTTGGGAGGGCAGCTCGGCGCCACATGATGGGTCGATGAATATAGCACCCGTCGCCCGCCGGGGAAGAAATAGCCGCAGGTGGTGGCGCCGACCCCGGTGCTGACCAGTCGGATTGATTCGCTCTCCAGATCCATCACATAGATTTGATAGCACCCCAAGCCCCGCTCCGCCTTCGTCTTGGCCGTCGGCAACATGTCGCCCTTCGCATCGCGCCAATCGTTGGTGGATTGAAACACCAGTTTCGAGCCTTCAAAGGAAAAATACGCTTCCGCATTCTGCCGCCCCACGGTGAGTTGGCGAATATTGGCGAGGTGTCGTTCCACGCCCGTTTTCGCCGGGGCCATGGATGATCCGCCCGGCGCCGCAGGCTCGCCCGCGCCATAGGCCAACGCCTGCGCCAGGATCAACGACAAGACCCCTACCCCGATCACCCCGGCCAGCCCCTTACCGAACCGATAGACGTTCAGACTCACGGTCTCCTCCGAAATCACCTCGAGCCACGACGGCCCCGTCCCGAAAAATAAGGTAGCTCTGCCATCCGTAAAAGAACAAGAGGCGCGTGACCCGCCCTGCGGCCTCCGGCGTCATGCCGTAAAACAGCGTGGCCACATGCCCCGGCGCCTGCTTGACCGGACAGGATACGAGGACCGCCAGATTCGTTCCTTCGACGACCGATTGATCAATGGCCACCCGCGCCTCGTCCAATTGCACCCGCGCTGCACAGTGTGGGTCCGAGGCGTGCCGCCAGGCATCGCGTTGAGTTGGACCGAGGAATAGCACGGATCCTCCCGACCGGCCGAGGTCCGCCCCTTCCGGAGGCAAGACCGCCGTGGTCACTTTCTGTGAATCAGCGGCCTCCTGCGTCGTGAGCCGTTCGACCACGCGCCGGTAGATACTGGACTCCTCCCGGGCTGTCGTCGGCGGGACAATGACCGTTCGCGTCCGGTCAGTGACGAACAGGTTCAGCATCGGCGGCAGGACCGCCCGGTCGATCCGTCGAAACACCATGTAGTCAGGGTCCAACTGGACCGATGCAGGCATGAACGACAGCGGGACTTGAACGCGATCGGATGACGATCCGACCTTCACGGAGATGGTTTCCTGGTGCCCCTCTTCGCCGCTCACCGCCAACGGGAGGGTCAGCCCATAGGGTTCTCCGCGCTGGACGATGGTCACATCAAGACGATGTTGCGATCTGCCTGCGCCCTGTGGATCACGGGCTAGAACGGCCTGGACCAGGCTCAATTGTGGCGCGCCTGGTTGCTCGATCCACTGGGCGAAAAACCGGCGCAGGTCCCGCCCGGTCAAAGCGGCGTAGAGCCGCTCGATCCCGCGCCAGTCCAGGTAGCGGCCGCCGTATTCCCGGACCAACGTTCGCAGACCCTTCCAAAACTGCTCCTCCCCCACCTCCTGGCGCAGCATATGAAAGACCATGGCCGCCTTCTGATACCCGATGGCGTTATCCTTCTGGTCCGTCTTACGCATGAACTTCGCGACGGCGTAATCATCTTCCGCCGGGACATAGACCGCATAGCCGGCCAGCATGAGCCGCCGTTGTTCACGCGCCTGCTCCGGCGTTCCCGTCAGCTCCTCGTAATAGTAATTGGCCAGATAGGTTGTCAGTCCTTCGACCCAATTTCCCGTCTCCGGCCGATTGAACACATAATTGCCGATCCAGGAGTGCACGATTTCATGGCCCAAGGCGTACGGCTGCACGTACCGCCGTTTGATGACCCCGCTGCCCAGGAGGGTGAAGGACGGCATCCCGAGACCGGCCGGGAAAAAATTCTCCACGACAGCGAATTTCGGGAACGGATAGGGGCCCAGCAATCGGCTGTAGACGTCCAGGTATCGACCGGCCGCATCGAGATAGTCCTGTGCCAGCGCGGCTTCCTCCGGGAACAAATAGGTTTCAATCAGCACCGGATCGCCGTGCTCCCCTTTCCACTCGCGCGCCGTGCGGACGAATTGGTTGGCGACCAGCGTCAGGGCTTCGGTCGGCTCGTTGACCTCCCATTCCGTGACCGGCGCTTCGGCGGGCCCGGCCTCCGAATCCAACGGCGTGAGCCGCCGGCCATGGGTGACCGCCGTCCAGCCGGAAGGCAGCGTCACGCGCAGGGCGAATGTGGCGATGGAGCCGGCACGATCAGGGTACCAACGGGATTCGCTGCTCAGGTAGACTCCTTCCAGCCCGATGTAGCCCGATGTGTCGCTGGGCGTGACGAACCGGAGATGGCGCGGTTCTTTCGGCGGATCATGGATCACGCCGTCATATTCCCAGTCCATGGTGACGGCTTGGCTGCCGATCGGCTCCCGGAACTCGATGGTGACGATTTGGGTCGGTTCCCCGGCCAGCTCCCGGGAAAGTTCCTGGCGGCGGGTGACCTTCAGCGGCAGTCCGTGCCCGTTCCCCCGAGCAGACACTTTCGTAACGTTCAACGTGGGAGCCAGCTCAAATTCGAGCCGATCGATCGCCGATCCGGATAGTTGCACGGTCATCTGATCGGACGCTTTCAACCGGTGTGACTGAGGAGTGAGTTCGACGGTGAGGCGATGCTGCGAGATCGAACCCGACTGATTGGACTTGAATGAAGCTGTCTCTTGGGCCGCGAGAGTCGAAGGCGCATCGCTGTCGCCGACGGCCCAGGCCGCCACCGGCAGCGAGCCCCACACGATTGCTCCAACCGAGACGAGAATCCTACAGAGTCTGCGAACGGAGGGACGGCCGCTGAGGGTCATCCCTCCCGACAGACCAGCACCAACTGAACCGCCATCAGCAGGCGGTCGAGATCGACCGGCTTGTAGAGGACTTCTTGGATGCCGAGATCCCATGCGGTTCGAAGCAATTCCTCGCTCTGGCTGCCGGTCAAGACGATGATGCCGCCGGCGAATCCCCGCGGCTGTAAGGCTTTGATGACTTCCACGCCGTCCAACCCCGGCATGATGATGTCTAACAGAATCACATCGGGGGGGTCCCTTTCAACCAGCGCAAGGCATTCCTCTCCGGAGGCGGCGCCTTGGACCGCATAGCCGCGCATCTCCAGGAATTGCACGAGCAGCTCGCGAACCAGCGGTTCGTCGTCGACGACCAGGATGCGTTCGGATTGGGCCCCTTCCGTCGACGGGGCGGTCGAAAAGTACCGCGACTCCTGGGCCTGCGCGGCGGGACGAGCGACCCGGTTGACCGTTCGGATCAGCACGTCGAGCGACAAGCCCTTCCTCAAGAAGTCGGTTACGCCGAGTTCCCGCGCAAGGTTCTCGTGAATGTCCGTCGCACCGGCCCCGAGCATGACGACCGGCGCCAAGGGATCTCGGGCGCGTATCTCCTTGAGCACGGCCAGCCCATCCACCTCGGGCATCCGTAGATCCAACAGGGTCACGTCCGGTTGAAGGGTTTGAAAACGTCCCAACCCTTCGCGCCCGCTTTGCGCCGTGACGACTTGGAAGCCATGGCGAGCGAAGATGACCTGCAACATGTCGCAATTCAGCCGATCGTCGTCGATCACCAGCATGGTCGGCATCGAGGTTTCCCTCCTCCGGCAGGACTGCACTGAATCCGGTTCGATTCACCGGCAGATTAACATACGCCCAATTACATGAGAAGAAAGACTTCTTTTCCAACAGCTTAGGAACGCTGGGAAGGATCAGGGCCTTGAGGAGGTTACGACATCCCCGAATAAGGCCTGTACGAACTCTGGTGCGCGAAAGTCTTGCAGATCTTCCACCCGCTCGCCGACGCCGATCAGCCGCACTGGGATCTTCAACTCTTGCGCGATGGCCACCACGACTCCGCCGCGGGCCGTCCCATCCAGTTTGGTCAGCGCCAAGCCTGTTACCCCCACAGCCTCCTGAAATTGCCTAGCCTGGGAGACGGCGTTCTGTCCGACCGTGGCGTCCAGCACGAGCAGCACTTCATGGGGTGCTCCTGGAATTTCGCGCGAAATGACGCGCTGCACTTTTCGCAATTCATCCATCAGATTCGCCTTTGTATGGAGCCGCCCAGCCGTGTCGATCAACACGACATCGACGGAGCGAGCCTTGGCTGCGGCAAGACCGTCAAAGACAACAGCGGCAGGATCGGCCCCTTGCCGCTGATGAATAAGCTCGACGCCGATTCGCTGGGCCCAGACCTGTAATTGCTCGATTGCGGCGGCGCGGAACGTGTCGGCCGCGACCAGCAAGGGGATCTTTCCGCTTTCCTTGAGCCGTTGCGCGATCTTCGCCATGGTAGTGGTTTTGCCGACGCCGTTCACCCCGACCGCGAGCAGCACAAAAGGTCGCGGAGATCGCTCAATCAACGTCAGCAAGTCTTCTCCCTGACAGGCTGACAGGACTTGCAGGATCTCATGCTGCAAAACGGCACGAACCCCGTGCTCACCCTCCCCGCTGCTTCGCGTCACCCCTTGGCGCAACCGTTCCATGAGGTGATCGACGGTACGGACTCCCAAATCGGCGCCAAGGAGGGCGACTTCCAGCTCTTCCAAGGTTTCCGGATCCGGCCCTCTGCCGAGCAGCCGATCCAAAGAACTCTGCATGGCCTGGCGAGTCTTGGCTAATCCCTGGCTGAGCCGGTCAAACCATCCCATCGTAGTCTCATCTCGCTCCGGTCGGCACGAGTTTCCCTATCGGCACCCGCCGCAGAATCGCACGCTCGCGCCGCTGCATCCGCCGGGCTTCCTCGATCCCACGCTCATGGTCGTACCCGCAGAGATGCAAAATCCCATGAACCAACAACACCGTCAATTCCCGATCGAGCGAGCGATTGGACTCCCTGGCCTGTCGCCGCGCCATCGGCACGGAGATTACAACGTCCCCCAACAACACCGTCCGAGGCCCGGGTCCTTCCTGCAGTGGAAACGCCAACACATCGGTGCTCTTGTCTCGCTTCCGATATTGCTTGTTCAACCGGCGCATGCGCCGATCGCCGACAAGGAGCACACTTACCTCAGCATGCGGTTTCCGGATCAGACGCAGAATGTCCTGGCCAAGCCTCTCCCACACCGCTCGCTTGATCCGAGCCCGACCGAGTCGGGAAGCCACGATAACCGGCATTAATGGGGTTGGCTCCCCGATGATCCCTGATGAGGAAAGTCGGGGAACCTTCCGGAAGCCTGGCGGCGAGACGCGTGGCTGGAGCCTGCTGGCTGATTCGCACGGTCGGAATGTTGTTGTTTTCCTGTTTGGTGGCGGTCATAGGCGCGGATGATCTCTTGAACCAACCGATGCCGCACCACATCCTTCTCGTCAAAATACACAAACTGAATGCCGTCGATATTTTTCAGAATATTGCAAATTTCGATGAGACCGGACACGCGATCCGACGGCAGGTCCACCTGGGTAATATCGCCGGTCACGACGGCTTTGGAATTGTTTCCCAGACGGGTTAAGAACATCTTCATCTGCTCTGCGGTCGCGTTTTGCGCCTCATCAAGGATCACAAACGAGTCATTTAATGTCCGTCCACGCATAAACGCCAGTGGAGCGATTTCGATCTCGCCCCGTTCAATCAGGCGATTCGCCCGATCAAGATCCATCATGTCATACAAGGCATCATACAGAGGACGGAGATACGGATTCACTTTTGCGTACATGTCTCCGGGAAGGAAACCCAACTTTTCCCCCGCCTCCACGGCCGGCCGCGCAAGAATGATCCGGCTCACTTCTTTCCGTGTGAGCGCCTGAACCGCCATCGCCATGGCCAGATAGGTTTTCCCCGTCCCTGCAGGGCCGATGCCGATCACGACATCGAACTTCTCGATCGCTTCAATGTAGATTTTTTGAGTCGGCGTTTTGGGCACGACCGCGCGTTTATTCGTCGCGACAGCGATGGGAGCAGCAAGGAGATCGCGCAGAGAAGTGTCGCTCCCCTGACGGAGAGCGGAAAGAGCAAAACTGACATCCTCCAATCGAAGATCGTATCCCTCCGTGGTCAGCGCCGCAAGGTCGCCAAGGATTTGCTCTGCCTTGCGTTCCGCTTCGGATGGGCCGGCGATCAGGAGCTCATCGCCGCGAGCTGAGATCCGAACGCTCAGTTCGGCCTCGACCAGCTTGAGATGCCGATCGTGGTGACCGAACAGTGCTGGGATATTCGTACCGTCTCGGAGCTTCAGTTTTCGCACGCCGTGGCTTATTCGCCTCTTTTACCGCTGCTAGGAGGAATTCTAACAAAGCGACTTCCTCTCTCACAAGAGATTGGAAGTCATTTCAAAACCTTCCGAAGCGTGATCAGGGTACAGGCCAGATGAAAGAAGCCCCCATAAGTGTCCATCAGGCGATCATACCGGACGGTCAGTCGCCGGAAGTTGCCCAGCCAGCCGATCGTGCGCTCCACGATCCAGCGGCGCCGGTAGCGGCGCAAC
>WBZO01000393.1_pt1 | contig 96642 bp, 73 predicted proteins | sample 5204261 | NCBI WGS metagenome assembly WBZO01 (sample SAMN12412400, study PRJNA552823) | activated sludge metagenome | isolation source: activated sludge from anammox sidestream of wastewater treatment plant... | place: USA: North Carolina | collected 2017-09 | reverse complement strand
GCTATGTAAACCGCCGTGGAGCCGCACAGCCCAAGTCCTCTGAACTTGCGACAATCTTAAGCCGGCTGGCGGCGACAGGGTGGAATTAATCCAACCTCTTGGCCGCCGCCCTGCATACATTCTTTTTTGTACTTTAAGCGCTTTTGCACATTAAGGACTTTGAGGACTCTGAGGATTTTAAGTGGCTTTTGACCCTGTTCCCTTCTTCGTGCAGTGCTATTTGCCGTCTCTAATCACTTAGTTGCGGCCGTAAGCCCAGCCATTGCCATTATTACCGCGATTTCCGTTGCCGCTATTGCCGTTGCCGTTGCCGCTATTACCGTTACCGTTGTTGCCGTTGCCTGAATTCGAGCTAGAGCTAGAACTCGAGCCAGAGCTAGCACTAGAGCCAGAGCCTGAATTCGAGCTAGAGCTAGAACTAGAGCCTGAGCTAGAGCTAGAGCTAGAGCCAGCGCCAGCGCTTGAACTAGAGCCAGAGTCAGAGCTAGATCCGCCATACGGATTACCGCCGGCTGCGGCGGCTAAGTTTAGTTGCTGGGTGCAGGCGCTTCCCAAGTCACTGATAGCTGAAGCATGCTTACCAACCATGCTGAAGGCCATGGCGCCGAGGATGGCTACAAAAGCCAACATACCTGCATATTCGGTCAAGCCTTGTCCTTTGGAGCGCCCACGTTGATAATTTCGTTTAGTTGATTTTCTCATTGTCTGCTTTCTCCTTCGGGGTTTGGGCTCAATGCCGCCCTTGGTATTTTCATCATAGGTCTGCCAGTTCGACTCAGACATCGGGCATTCGCATGGTTTAGGCATCGGTCAATCTACCGATTTCTCTTTGAGGCGGAAAGATAATCGAAAGTGGGTACAATGTCGGCGTGGAATACTGGTTGAAGAAGAGCTTGGTAGTCTTTTGTTTTGGCGTTATTGCAGCTGAAGCTGGGCTTTTGCCGGTTCTGGGCTTTGAATGCAAAGCATATAGAATCAAGCCTCCTTCTCAGACTATGGACCAGTTGAACGAACGCATCAGGCGTAATTCTTTGGATGCGCAAGCTTTTTGCGATCGTGGGCAGGCTTACCTTTCAGCTGGTGAGAGCGAAGAAGCTATAAAGGACTACAATCGTGCTCTCGCGCTTAATGGAAAGCTTGGCGATGCCCTAACCGGACGAGCCTATGGGCTGGCTATGGAGCGGCGGTATAGCGATGCTATTGCCGACCTTGATAAAGTACAGGCTCTCAATGACCGTCATGCCATGGCGCAGGCTCTCTATCAAAAGTCGCTCATTTATCAGGACCTGAAGCAATACGACAAAATTCCTGGGTTGCACGATCGGCTATTGAATACTAAAGATATTGGCGTTGGACCGGTCGACCGCGAGAACTTGCATGAGAATAAGGCCAAAATATTCTTGCTGTTGAAGCAGCCCGATGCTGCCTTGAAAGAACTAACGTTGCTTAAAGATTGTGAGCGTCGCAAACTCGAAGTTGGCCTTTTGAAGGGCAAGGCGCTTTGCTTAAAAGGTGATTGGCCGGGGGCGGAAAGGTCATTAACGGTGGCAATTGAACAAGGCAAGGCCGATATCAAAAGACATGGTGAACAATTAGATCGGCAAACCATGACTGAACTTTACGGGGCTCGGGCGGCTGTTTTTGAAAGGCTTGGGCTGAAAGAAAAGGCGAGAGCTGATCGAGCCGAAGAGCTAAAATTCAAAAACAGAGTTTTCAGAGTCTTGTACGACTAAAGGCGTGGTTCAAGCTCTGGCATTCTTTATTTGAATTTAGAATACTATGTGATAGAGTAGAATTCGCCGAAAAGAAGACGTTGCGGGTTTGAATGAATCAACCGCAACGTCTTCGTCGGCCAAAGCCGTAACTTGTTTCCATGTCGTCTCCTTAAATCCCGAATTCTTCCTTCATCAGCTCCCGGAGGCGTTGTTCGACGCGCTGCCAGGGTTGAGAGAACTGGGGATTCTTGGGCATGGTCTGGTCGTAGTCGGCAAGCAGCAGGCTGATTTCCTTTTGCTGCGCTACGGCTTCTTCGAGCTTGAGCACGCCGGCTTCCAGCGCAACCAAGAGAACAGGCTTCTTGGCTCCGAAAACGGCGCCATTGTTCACCATCTTCTGATTGAACTCCGGTTGAGAACTGAAGCCGATGCAGTGCAGAAGCGCACTGGCATGGTTGACGATTTCCACGCCTTGGTAAGCTGAACCCTTCAGTTCGCCGTCTTCGATGAGAAAGTCGAAGTCGTCGAAGTTGAGGCTCAAGTCGTTGCCACCGTGCACGGTGCCAACAAGTGGTTCCAGGGTCTTGACTCCGGTGAGCCAGGTAACCTGGTGACCCTGTCGAATCAGGATCTCGCTGAGGGCTTTACCCATGGCCAGCGAGTCTTCTATGACTAGTACTTTCATGGTAGTTGCTCCTATTGATTTTGTGCCTTGGGCACGGTTGACTTACTTCGTCTGTCGAAGCAGTTCACGCAGAAGCGTATCGGCCTCGTGGAAAGACGGGTGGTTGCTGTTGCGGATGAACATGTTGCGAGACAGCCAGCGCAGGTGCTGAGGCTCTTGCAGCGCTTCCAGGCTGCGTCTGCCGTCGGGAATGTCCATTTGACTGAGTAGTGAAGCCAGGCGGCTGTGCTTCTCGGTCATTTTTCTTCTCCTTGTCGATTTGTGGAAAAGGCAAAGAGCAGCCGCAGGTTCTCCTGAGGCTGCTCTTTTGCGGGTTGGGCTTAGCAGTCGCGGATGCGCGGCGGCACCACGAGCTGACCTTCACCCAGTTCTTCGCGCATTCCTTTGCCGACCTTCATCATCTCTTCGATGTCGGCAGGCTCTTTGAAGGCGCTTTGGGTCAGTACAGTGGCACCGTCAGCGGTGACGAGCAGGTCGTCTTCGATGCGCACGCTGATGCCTCTGTACTTTGCGGGCGCGCGCTCATCGCTCTTGCTGATGTAAAGCCCCGGTTCGATTGTGATCACCATGCCCGGCTGCAGAGCACGTTCGGCTTTGGCTTTGCCCTTGCCGGTCTCGTAGCTGCCCACATCGTGCACATCCATACCCAGCCAGTGCCCAAGCGTGTGAGGCATGAAGTCGCCTGCTTTCAGACCTTGAAAGCCCAGTTTCTTGAGCCCCTTGGTCAGAATTGCTTCGACCACTGCTTCCAACTCGGACCAGGTGATGCCAGGTTTGACGGTTGCGATAGCGGCTTTCTGTGCCGCGAGAACCAGTTCGTAGATTTCTTTTTGGGCGGGGCTGAAGACACCGTTTACCGGATAGGTCCGGGTGATGTCGCTGGCATAGCCCAGATATTCGCAACCGGCGTCAACCAAGACGAGGTCTCCGTCGGCGAGGATGGTGTCGTCGGCGGGATGATGCAAGATAAAAGCGTTTTCGCCGCCGGCGACGATGACGCTGTAGGCCGGTGCAGAGGCGCCGTTCATGACGAATATGTATTCGAGGCAGGCGCGCAACTGATTTTCGGTCATACCCGGATGACATTGCAGCATGGCTGCGTTGTGGGCATGGGCACCGATAGAGGCGCTTCGCTCCATCACCTTCTGTTCGTCCGGCGACTTCACCAGGCGCAGCGGACCGGTCAGTTTGGACGTGCAGTGGATTTGGGTCGGTTGGAGACCCTTTGCCGCAGCCGTTGCAATCAGACTTTCCTCTGCCTCCAGATTGGCGCCGGACGAGATGAAGATTCTGTCGGTCTCTTTCAGGAGCCGATTCAGCACTCTCTTCAGCTGCCGACTTTCGTGTACTCGGTTGAAGCCGAGTTTACGCGCCGCTTCTAGTCCTATGCGTGCGCCGTTCCACTGGTCTTCTTTGGCGTTTGCCTCTTTGGCGAAGAGCAGTGTCTGGCACTTACCGGCTCTGTCTTTGTGCAGAACCAGGGTTGATTCGTCTTCGTTGAAGCCGCTCAGGTAGAGCACGTCCGACGCCTGACGATAGAGATAATGGTTGGCTGTACCATTGCGTACTTTGTTGTCTGCCGCGGGAAAGCAGGCTGTGCTGCCGAGTGGCATCAGTGACAACAGAGCAAGACGCCTTTTCTGGTACTCCTCTGGTCTGAAGGTTTCCATAGTTGGTTCCTAGGAAGAGATTCGAGGGTGCCGGATTGGCACCCTCGATTTACTGAAACAAATTGACGGATCGGCTGACGAAGCGGTCACCCGATCATTCCGGCTATCGCTGCCGTGGCTATAAAAATCACCCGATCATTCCGGCTATCGCTGCCGTGATCCAGGTCCCCATATTGGCGGCGATCATGGCTTTGAATGCCATGCGGGCGATTTCGCCGCGGCGCTCGGGTGCCATGGCGCCCAAGCCGCCGATGTTGATGCCGATCGAGCCCAGGTTGGCGAAGCCGCAAAGGGCGACTGTGGCAATCAGCTGGGTCTTGATGGCGAGCACATAGGCAGCCTTGCCCTGCAGCACTTGAGCCAGTTCGGCATAGCTGACGAACTCGTTCACCAAGATCTCGGTTGCGATCAGGCGACCGACGTGGAAACATTCGTTCCACGGCACACCCAGGAGCCAGGCCAGAGGCATGAATACATAGCCGAAGACGTCCTGGATTTCCAGCTTGGAGCCGGTGAAGGAGAACAGCTCAGCAAAGCCGAAGTTGATCATCTTCACGAAGGCGATGGCGACAAGCACCATGACGCAGACGTTTACGGCGATTTCGAAGCCGGTCATGGCACCCTTGGCGATAGCGTCGAAGAGGTTCGATGCATCACCCTTGTCCGCCATTTCCACCTCACCGGATAAGACTCGCCTGTCGGTTTCCGGCCACATCACTTTGGCCACGAGGATGCCGGCGGGAGCCGACATGATCGAGGCGGCGATGAGCCAGGGGGCGGGCATACCGAGGGAGGTGTAGGCGACCAGGGCCGAGCCTGAGATGGTCGCCATTGCGGCTGCCATCGACGTGAATAGCTCGGACGAGGACAAGGTCGACATGTAGGGGCGGATGAGAACCTGACATTCCACTTGCCCGACAAAGATGGCTGAGGCGCTCGAGAGCGCTTCCGGGGCGCTGATGCCCATGGTGCGCATGAGCACATAAGCCATCTTGCGAACGATGAATTGCAGGATTCCCAGATAGTAAAGCAGACCGCTCAGAGCCGAGATGAAGATGATGCTCGAGCCGATGCGGACGAGGAAAATCCATTTGCCATGCGCCAGTTCGTCACCGACCACGAAGGCGGCGCCGTCGACGGCAAAGTCGAGCAGCTTGTTGATGCCGGCGCCCATGGCAGCGAAGACTTCCTTGGTGAGCGGCACTTTCAAGACGAGCAGGCAGATGAGAACCGTCAGACCGAGACCGGACAGCACGGGGCGCCACTTGATCTCGCTGCGGTTGTTCGACATGAGGTAGGCGACGCCAAGGATGGCGGCGACACCGAGGAGTGGCTGAGCCACCCCAAGCAATGCTTGTAGGTTCATAAACTCTCCTGGTTGGCAGGCTGTACCAGTCGGACCATCTCTTCCGATTGGCATCAGTTGGTTAAACTTAGAGATTGTTGTGCTTGTGGCTTTCGATTGGTTTGAATGGTTAGCCTTAAAGCAGAGATGGTGAAAAGAGACAATTTCAACCTGGCTGAGTTTAGAGCTAGTAAGCAACTTAAAAACTTGACATCATCGGTTCTCTTAGTGCTTATTAACTTTATCCACTAATTGGCCGTGCTCGCGCTAACCCCGAGATTTTCTTCTAGTGGGCTTTGGTGGTAACTTTTGGCTGCTTTATCGCCTGTAGCACTATAGAATGTAGTAAAATGAAAGAAAAAGAGAGGCATTCGAGCGTAACAGCTCGAATGCCTCTGCAAAAGTTTCAGTTCGCTAGGGTCAAGGTGCCCGGCGCTTGAGGTTTTCGATGGCCAGTTGTCGCTTTTCTGTCGAAACAGCCAGTGTGGAAAGCGCCTCGTCCACCAAGGTGAGCGTGCTTTCGAAGTCGTCAGCGACGACAACGTTCGCTCCCCGCACTTTCAGGGCGGCGCCAAGTCGAGCATGACGTGCTCTTGTTAGCACCTGAACGCTGGGATTGAGCCGCCTTGCCAACTCGGTTGCTGCTACCGAGACTTCTTGGTCTGACACAGTGATCATGAAGACCCTGGCTCGTTCGATGCCTGCATATTGCAAGACCTCTGGACGAGCTGCATCACCGAAGACTATAGGCGAGCCTTTTCGTCTCTCGGCTTTGACCACGACTGGGTCATAGTCGATCACGATGTAGGGCAAATCTTGTTCCTTCAGAGCCATTGCCACATTTTTGCCTGACTCACCATAGCCGATGATGACGGTGTGACCACTGAGCTTTTCCGGCTTCTCTTCTTTCTCTTTGCCGCCCCATGAATCTGGGAGAACGCGGCTCAGCAGTTTCTCTGCCCGCGTGCCGAGGCTGATGAAGCCTGGCGTGACGAACATGGTGAGAATGGCTGTGGCCAAGAAGAGTTGGTTGACGCGAGCATCGACGATACCGGCCGTGAAGCCCAGCTTGGAAAGGACGAAGGCGAACTCACTGGCTTGGGCGATGGTAACGCTGGTGAGCAGTGCCACCCGCCACGAATGTCCGCTGGCCATAGTGGCGATGAAGCCGGTGAGTGTCTTTACCAGCAGCACTGTTGCCACCAGAGTCAGTACCAACACCGGGTTGCTCAGCAGAACTCTCACGTCGAAGAGCATACCAATCGAGACGAAGACCAAGCAGTTGAGCACTTCTCGAATCGGCAAGACCTCAGACAAAGCCTGATGGCTGTACTTCGAATCGGAGATGACCAAGCCGGCGATGAAGGCGCCGAGAGCCATAGACAGACCGAAGTGGGAGGTGGCGAAGGCAGTGCCCAAGCAGAGTAAAATAATGCTCAAGACAAAGGCCTCGCGACGTTTCAGTCGAGCCACATGACCGAGCAGCCAGGGAATCATGAAGCGAGCCAGGGTACCTGCTACAGCCACGAAGAGCAAGGCTTTGCCGGTGAGAAGGAAGACATCGGTGATACTACCTCCGACTCCGCCCAGATATGGTGTGATTAGCACCAAGGGGACGATGCAGAGGTCTTGAAAGATAAGGATGCCCATGGCGGCACGACCATGAATCGAGTCGAAGCTGCCGCGGTACTCCAGAAGCCTGATCACCAGCGCTGTGCTTGATAGCGAGGTGAGCATGCCGATGAAAATTGCCGGTTTCAGAGCCAGCCCGCCAAAGTGAGCAACGGCTGCGCCGGCTGCTATGGTGAGCAGAAGCTGTAGACTGCCTGCAATCAGCAAGAATCTGCGCATTCTGATGAATGTCTGAACCGAAAACTCGATGCCTGCTTCGAAAAGCAGCATCACTAGACCTATTTCGGCGAGAATTTCGATGGCATGTACGTCGTCCACCAGCTTCAGTCCAAAAGGCCCCGTGATCACGCCAGTGATCAGAAAACCCAGAACCGAAGGCAGGTTGAAACGGTGGAAGACGACCACCATGAGCATTCCCAGACCGAAGACAACAAGTAAGTCTTGGAGTAGACCCGTCATTCTGTTCTTCCGTCAGGTTATAGGTTGCACATTCAGCAAACCGCATAAGTCGGCTTGCCATCTCTTTTCTTTATGCGAGAGAGGGGCTCCAGTGCAGGAACCCCTCTCTCTGTGCTTGTTACCTGTCTCGACCGAAGACAGTTATGCCTTGACGGCGAACTTCTTCTCCACATCGAGACAGTGAGCCCGACCTTCAGCCATGAGCTTTTCGATGGCGTCCACGTCCTTGGGCACGGCACCGGTGAGCACTTCGCAGCCGTCAGAGGTGATCACCACATCGTCTTCGATGCGGATGCCGATGCCGCGGTACTTGGCGGCCACACGCTCTTCGCCGGGGGCGATGTAGATGCCCGGTTCGACCGTGAAGGCCATGCCGGGCTTGAGCGCGCGCTTCTTGCCACGCGGGTCGCGGGTGCCGCCGGTGCCCACATCGTGCACGTCCATGCCGATGAAGTGGCTGGTGCCGTGCATGAAGAAGTCGTGCAGGGTGAGCGGCTTGGCGCCCTTGCTGCCTTCCTTCTTCCAGACCTCGATGGCTTTCTTTTCGCCCTGCACGGTCAGGTGCGTCTTGGGCAGAATGCCGAGCTTGACCAGACCATCGCGCAGCACTTCGCTGGCACGGTCGTGAACTTGCTGCAGCTTGGCGCCGGGGCGAGCCATGGCGATGCCTGCCTTTTCGGCGGCGAGCACCACTTCATAGATTTCACGCTGCGCCTTCGAGAACTTGCCGTTCACCGGGAAGGTGCGCGTGATGTCGGAGGCATAGCCCTGGTACTCGCAGGCGGCGTCGATCAAGACCAGATCGCCGTCCTTGAGTTCGCAGTTGTTCTCGACATAGTGCAGAATGACGGCGTTGGCGCCACCACCCACGATGCTGGTGTAGGCGGGGTAGAGGGCGCCGTTGAACTTGAAGACCGCTTCCATCGAGGCTTGCAGCTGGTACTCCATCATGCCGGGACGAACCAAACGCATCGCTTCGCAGTGGGCCTCGGCTGAGACCTTGCCGGCGTAGCGCATCATCTCCACTTCTTCAGCGCTCTTGAAGAGGCGCATTTCGTGGATGATGGTTTCGGGGTTGAGCAGGTCGCGCTGGTTGTCTTCCCACATCGAGCGGAAGATCTTGTCGAAATGCTCGTCGCGGCGGAATTTGTAGTAGACCCGGTCGCATTCGCCGAGAAGGGGACGAACCACCTTCTCGAAGTCTTCGACGTTGAAGGCTTCGTCGGCGCCGAAGTTGCCCACCGCGCCTTCCGGACCCTGGCGAATGCCGGTCCAGATTTCGCGGGCGCGGTCCTTGGGACGGACGAACATGAGGAAACGACCCTTGCCATCGCCGTCCTTGACGAAAACCAGAGCCGCTTCGGGCTCGTGGAAATTGCTCAGATAGAGCACGTCGGAGGCGGGACGGTACTGATACTCGGTGTCATTGGAGCGGGTGCGCTCCGGACTGGTAACGATGATTGCCACCGAATTCGCAGGCATGCGACGCAAGAATTCCTTGCGCCGGCGAGCGAAAACGTCGGCAGCCAGAAGCGGCCGCTTGGGCTGCTTGAACACATGAACTTGTGCTTTCTTTGCCATAACGATTCTCCTTGCTGAAATTGTAGCGGATGGCGGCTCCCCAAGTCTCGGGCAAGGCATTGCTTGACTTGTTGAATTTGCCGCCACCCGCCACAGGCAGTTGGCAATGCAGACTTTGCGAAATGCAGTTCTGCTGTCTTTGGGCTTAAGCCCGATGCTTACGTACGAACAGTGCCGGCCACGACCGTGGTCAGTGCTTCCGGCTTGAACATGCGGCGTGCATAGTCGTTCACTGCTTCGACGGTGACCTTGCGGTAGCCGGCGGGCAGTTCGTCCATGTATCGCGCTCCGCCGTCACCCAGGTAGAAGGTGTAGCGGTTGAGCGTGGAAGCCACGGCCAGCGGATTGTCGAGAGAGACCTGGAAGCCTCCGACGACGTTCTCGACCCAGCGGTCCAGCTCTTCCTGGCTCACTCCTTCGGCGAGGTAACGCTCGATCTCGGCATTGACCAGCTCGATGGCGCGGTTGACATTGTCGGGATGTACGGTCAGTTCGACCATCCATCCGCCATTGCCCAGCAGCGCACCTTTGAAGTGCGAGCTGATGCCATAGGTGAGGCCATGCTTGACCCGAATCGAGAGTCCGAGTCTTGCTGAGAGGGTGTTTTCGCCGAGCGCATCGTTGGCCAACTTGGCTACGAAGAACTCTTCGGTACCCATGCGCACCGGAGCATAACGACCGATGCGGATGTCACAGCTGGTCATCTCGGGTACGAAGACAACGTGCTTGCCGCCGGCGCTCTTCACAGTCTCTTCAGACTGGGGTGGCACCGACATGGCAGGCGCCTCACCACCTTGCCAGCTGCCCAAAGCCAGTTCCACTGCGTGGAAAGCGGCTTCAGGGGCGATATTGCCGGCGATGGTGATGAGAACCGACTTGGGTGTGTAGTGAGAAGCATGGAACTGCTTCAGGTCTTCCACCGTGGTGCCGTCCAGGTTGGCGAGCAGGTCTTCCACCTTGAGCTGATGATAAGGAGTGCCAGCCGCGTAGATGCGCCGTGAGAGCTCGCCGGAAGCCAGGCTGCCGGTGTCGCTCAGCGATTGGCTCAGGTTGCTGCCCAGAAGGGCCTTCACCTGTTCCAGCTCGCTTTCGGGGAAGAGCGGGTTGCGCACACAGTCGCCCAGAAGAGCGATGTAAACGCCGAGGTCTTCGGGTACCACCTTGCCGCGGCTGCCCACTCGGAACTCGTCGCAGCTGAAGCTGATCGAGGCACCCATTTCTTCCAGCATGGCCGCCATTTCGGTGCCGCTGGCGTGCTTGGCGCCGCGGTTGAGCATCATCGCCGTCAGGGTGGCGGTGAGAGGCTTATCAGCCGGGCTGTGTGTGTCGCCGCCCAGCATGCTGAGCGAGACGCCGACGGTGCGGGCGCTTTCCATGGTCAGAACCTGCACTTTCATGCCGTTCGGGTAGACCTTGGTGACCGTCGCTCCTTCGTAAGTGAAGCCGCCTCCAGCCTTGTCCTCGCTCGCCGTGACAGCGGTTTCCGGCTGGCTCGGTTCAGTGTCGGCCTGATTGGACTGTCCAGTCTGAATGGGCGTGAAGGCGCCCACGGTGCGGTTCTTGCGCACGAAGTAGCGTTTGGCGGCTGCCTGCACCATTTCGGCGGTGACCGCCTCGTAGCGGGCGGTGTTGTCCAGGAAGTCTTCCCAGTTCCCCGCCGCTTCCGCTTCGCAGAGTGAGCTGAGGAAGCTCATCTGATTGTCGGTGGCGAAGAGAACGCGCTTGCGATAAGCCTTCTTGACACGGCTCAGCTCTTCTTCCGAGACCGGCTCATGGCAGAGACGGTCCATTTCTGAAAGCAGGGCTTGCTCGAGCTCCGCCAGGTTGCCCTCCGGATGCACGATGGCGCCGGCGCGGAAGAGGAACTCGTCCTTGAGCTCGTTGCCGCTGACGAAGGCTTCCACCGCCTTGCCGCTCTTGATGAGAGCAGCGTAGAAACGGCTGGCCTTGCTGCTGGAGCCGCCCAGGATGTCGGCAATGACCGCGAGCGCAGCGCTGTCGGCATGGTTGGTGCCGGGCACACGATAACCGATCAGGACCATGCCCGGTTCGGTGCTGGTGCGCTCGACGGTGACACGGCGCTCGCCTTCCTGAGGCGGTTCCACCGTGTACATGACCGGAATTGGAGCCGGGGAGCTGGGGATGCTGCCGAAGCTTTCCATGATCATGTCCAGTGCTTCCTCGTTGGTGAAGGCGCCGGTGACCATGATGGTGGCATTGTTGGGCCAGTAGAACTGGTCGTAGAAAGCCTGCATCCGCTCCAGGGGAACGTTTTCGACATCGGAGAGCCAGCCGATGATGGGATGGTGGTAGGGGTGAGCGCGGAAGGCGCAGGCGCCGAGCTCTTCATACAGCACCGAATAGGGGCTGTTCTGTCCGCGTTCGAACTCGTTGCGCACCACGGTCATCTCCGAGTCGCGGTCTTCACGGCGCAACTTGAGGTTGCGCATGCGGTCCGCTTCCATGGCGATAAGCTGCTTCAGGTGCCGACGGGGCACCTTGGCGAAGTAGTTGGTGCGATCGTAGGAGGTGGTGGCGTTGTAGTCACCGCCCAGGGGCGTGAGAACCTCGGCGTAATTGCCGAAGTTTTTGCTGCCCTTAAACATCATGTGCTCGAGGAAGTGCGTGGAGCCGGTGTAACCGACTGCTTCGTTGCGGGAGCCGACATGATAGACGATCATGACGGTGGCAACTTCGCTTGCCTTGTTGGGGGCAAGCAGCACTTTCAAGCCATTGGCGTCGAGAACAAACTCACTGATTCCTTCGCGTTCTTTCACGAAGGTGAAACCGTTTTGAGACATAAGACTCTCCTCCCGACAGGGCAGGAGCTGCTCGGGCGCAAATAATTCTCGTTCTTAGCGGAACAAGAACAGTACCGCGACCGATAGGCCCTGACCTGTCAGTGTGTTGATAGTTGCGTTGGTTGTAGATTGACTGAAAGACTTACTGCGAGAGCAGCTCCAGCGCGTACTGGAGCTGGCTGTCGCGGCTGGGGTCGCCCAGGCGAGGCTTGGGCGTGGTCTTGAGCTCCACCTCATGGTGCGGCTCGACACCAAACTTTTCATTGCCGTTGCCGCCGTCCCCGAGCCAGGTGCCGTTCGGGGTGAAGTAGCGCAGGCTGGTGATGTGCATGGTGGTGCCGTTGGGCATGGGCATGACCACCTGCCCGATACCCTTGCCGAAGGTACGCTCGCCCACGACTACAGCGCGACCGTTGTCCTTGAGCGCGCCGGTGAACATTTCGGCAGCCGAAGCCGACTTGCCGTTCACCAGAATGACGACTTTCTTGCTGGTACCCAGGTGAGGCGGACGTTCCATCTTCGCCTTCTCCACCCGGTTCGAGCCTTCCACTTCGCGGGTGAGAATGATCTCGTTGCCGTCCACCGAGAAGGTCTGCTTCACGTGTCCGGCACCAGGATCGCGCTCACGAGTCGAGACAAGAATGCCCTTTTCGATGAACATGCTCATCAGTTCGACGCAGACACGCACGTCGCCGCCAGGGTTATAGCGCAGGTCGAGGATGACCTTGTCGACCGAACCCAGCGAAGCGAGTGCGTTGTGCATCTCGCTTGCCGTGTCGCTCTGGATGAAGGAGTCGAGGCGGATATAGCCGACCTTGGTGCCATTGGCGCTGGTGAGCACTTTGCTCGACACAGCCTTGGTCTGAACCATGCCGCGCACGATGGTGACATTGCGCTCACCCTGGTCATTGCGCACACGCAGCAGCACTTCGGTGCCCACCTTGCCGCGAGCCTTCGAGACGAAGTCTTCGGTGCTGATGTCTTTCGCCGTGGTGCCGTTGATCGACAGGACCACGTCGCCGTCCTTGATGCCGGCTTTGTGCGAAGGCCCGCCTTCGATAACCTTCAAGACCGGATAACCGTCCTTGTCGGAGAGCATGAGGGGACCCTTGTTCTTGTCGGCGCCGAAGACCAGTTCGCCGGCGTCGTCGACACGCGGCTGCACTTCGATGCCGATACCGGCAAATTCACCCCTCATCTGGTCGCGTTCGGCGCGAGTGTCCTTGGCGTCCAGATAGACGGCGTAGTGGTCGCCGGTCGACTTGAGCATTTCGTTGATGTACTTGACGGCGTCTTCTTGGGTTTTGATCTGGCCGTCATACTTGTGCTCCCACTTGTCCCAATCCTTCAGGGTCGCTTCGTCATAGACGTGAGCGCGAGCCTGCTCCCAAGCGTTGTGGTAGAGCTCGACAGGGCTGAGGCTGGCGAGCGGAAAGACGAGGTAGAGGGAAAGAGCAACTGAGAAAAGAAAGGTGGCCGCAAAGCCCAGACCAATGGTCTGGAGCAAACGACCGGCCCGAGAAAGCAGCCGCTTATCCTGCGGCAGGTCAGGTCCGTATTTCATGGCATTTACCTTGAAACAGCTTCAATGAGCTGCACCGCTCAGCGTGCGAACCGGCTCATCAGCCAGGCGCATCGTTCAAAGCGGCGTTGATTGTTGATGACAAGCAGCGCCGGTTGAACGGCGTTGCGGTGGAGCTCGCATGACTGCAAGCTAGTCGTTTCGACGATGGCGAGCTAGGAAACGGCACGCTGCGTGAATTTGCTTTGATGCCGCAGAAACATCGCGCACAGCATTCGCTGGTGCTTGATATTGGTATGGTGCATGGGCTCTTAAGAGAAAATCTCTGGTGCTATATCGTCGAAAAAGAACAAAGGTGTAAAAGAACGTATTGAGCCTATTAACTGACAATCAGGAACTGCAAGTTAAGCTCATTCCATCTTTCGGTCATAGAGTATTTATTAAGTGTATATCTTAGCCTCGCTACATCTTGGCAAGCCGAGCTTGGTTAGCTGTTTACTAGGTTTGGTTCCCAAAAATGTCGGCAGTCTGCTCTATTGAGCGCTAGCAAAGGCTCTTGAGCTTTCGAAATTTCTGGCATTTAGTCATTCAGGCATTCTGGCTTTGTGTTGCTTGTAGCGAAGGCAAACTAGCTGCTAAGCGGTTACACTGAATGAAAGTACTAAACTGCTGGGGAGATTGTGATGTCAAGAGTTTGTCGCTTTGGTTCTTCTGCTCTAACACTTTCTCTGCTTGCCTCTTTCTTCACTTGTGGCGGTGGTTTGTTTTGGAGCGTTGCCCTCGCTGAAATTACAGCCGTAAACGACAAGACTTTCAAAAAAGAAGTGAATGAGTCGAAAACGCCAGTACTAGTGGATTTTTACACCAAGTACTGTGTGCCTTGTAAGAAAATGGCACCTGTTTTGGAAGACCTTGCCACCGAATACAGTGGTAAGGTCAAATTCGTCCGTGTTGATGCCGATGAGGCTGAAAAGACTGCTGCTTTTTATGACATAGAGATGTATCCTTACTTGGCTTTGTTTCTGCCCGGAGTGAAAGCACCGGTAGTTTCTGTCGGTTATAAGAACCGTGAGCAAATTAAGGATTTTCTGGATCGCTCATTGAAGGCGCCAAAAGCCAAGGCTGAAGCCAAAAGCAAATAAGGCAAATCAGTCTTTACAAGAGATTAGCTGCTAAAAGAGCTGGCTGACTTCTGGGCTGCTTCTTGCAAAATTATGGAGCGAGCCTCTGCAACAACATAAAGCGAGCCGGTGATACAAATGATGTCGTCTTCTTGAGCCATAGCTAGGGCTTTTTCGAGGGCTTCACCGACACTGGCGGTAGTGAAGAGATTTGGATTTTCCGATTCGAAGACACTGATTGTGTCGATAATCTCGGCTGGTTCCATCGATCTGGGATTGTCGGAGCGAGTAGCTATAACGGCTTTGCTTATCGGCGAAAGCTCTTTCCAGATAGCTGAAATATTCTTATCGTTATTGACGCCAACGATGAAAATGCAGTTTTTGGCATTGAAGAAATGCTGCAAACTTTGTCTCAAGGCTTGGGCTGACTCATGGTTGTGAGCACCGTCGGCAACAATTACCGGTCCTTTCTCTTTCAGTATTTCAAGCCGCCCCTTGATCGAGGCTTTTCTCACGCCTGTCTGAATTTGGGCATCGGTGATGTCAAGCTTGCCTTTGCTGCGCAGGGCCAGAATCGCGGCTACGGCAGTAGCGGCGTTGCTCATTTGATGGGCGCCAAGCATGCCGATTGTCAGTTCGATAGACTGTTGCAGACCTTCCATGCTGAAAGTCTGTTCGCTAAGGCTATGGCTGATAGGTTTGAGTTTGAATTTCTTGCCCACGTCTATAAGTTCAGAATCGACTTCGTGGCAGCGTCTGCCCACTGCCGTGCGGGCTCCAGCGTCTTTCTGCGGTGCCAAAATTGAAACACAATGAGGAACAATAATGCCGGCTTTGTTGGCGGCAATCTCGGTTTGCGTGCTGCCGAGAATCTCCACGTGCTCAAGGCTGATAGGCGTAATAATGGCAACTTCTTTGCTATCAAAAACATTGGTGACGTCATAACGTCCGCCCAGACCGACTTCAACCACTTGCCACTGGACCGGTACTTTCCAGGTCTTGACCAGGTGAAAGAATAAAGCCGTCAAGATGCCAAAAGTTGAGATGCTGGCGTTGCCGCTTTCGCGCTCGGCTTCCACTTGTTTCTCAATTTCGCTTATGCCCCTGGCAAAATCCTCTTCCGAAATAGCTTCCAAGTCGAAAGCAATTCGCTCTGAATAATCATGCAGGTGAGGACTGGTATAAAGGGCTGTGGTTTGCCCTGCTTCTTTCAAAATAGAAGCAACGAAAGTGCTGGTCGAACCTTTGCCTTTCGAACCGGCAATATGAATTGTCTTGGTGCCTTTGTGAGGGTCGCCTAGGCGCGCTAGAAGCGATTTCATCGAGGGCAGTCCCATAGTGGGACCTCTTGCTCCGAATGTAGCCCTTTCCATGTCTGGAAAAGACTGTATGAATTTCAGGGCGTCCTCGTAAGTCATTACCAATTTAATTTCTTAACCGAATATAAACTGAGAATCTTGAAAACATCTGATCCAACAGCATAGATTCGAGCTGAGTTTTCAGTAGTTTTTTGATTCATCTTCTTATCTAGTAACTAAACACTATCCGGGCAACTAATACAAGTTCTGAAGAGGTGAGAGTAAAGCTCTCTCGCCCCTGGAAATCCGAGGTAGTGTCACTTAGATGATTTTCAAGGAAGTCCTGAAAATTTTTCTGCTTCCCAAATAAGCCGTCGCCGTCCCGAGCAAAGGTTGCCCGGGGGCGTTTCTGTTCTGTGTTTTGGAAGGATGTTTCTATGTCCCTCAAATCTATGCTGTCAAGGGTGTCCAGCTGGTTGCGCCGCGGCTCTCGCCGGGCTAAGCCTGGGCATCGCCGTTTCTACTCGGCTCGTCTCGATCACCTGCCTATTCCCAAGCTTCGCGCCAGCTCCCAAGAGAAGGCAGAAGTGCTCACAGCTGGTAGTCAAGGGAGGTATGCGTCTGTGCTCGATCTCGCTTCTGGGGCACCGTCTCAGGACACGCCTGCAGTTTTGCGTCGGGCTGCCTGCCTCGCCATCGAGAGCGGTGAGAATCAGTATGGTCAAAGCAATGGCGATCTGCAGCTGCGCAGGCTTTATGCCGCCGCTCGTGGTTGGTCTCGTGGGCAGGCTGCGCTGGCGGAGAATCAGATCACAGTCGTGGCGGGTACTTCTGCCGGTCTCGGTGCCGTCTTGCTCAGTGTGCTCGATGCTGGAGACGAAGTCTTGGTCTTCGAGCCCTACTTCGAGGGCTATCTGCAGGCTGTGGCCATGGCTCAGGCGATCACTGTGCCGGTGCCTCTCTCGCAAGGGGAGGGCAAAGGCGCTTGCCGCTGGACGATAGACGAGGCCGCTTTGCGAGCACGTATCACCGAGCGCAGCAAGGTGATCATCGTCAACAGTCCGCACAATCCAACAGGGCGAGTCTTTTCTGCTGCCGAATTGGCAGTGGTGGCTCGGGTGGCGCTTGAGCACGACCTGCTGGTCGTTTCTGATGAGGTCTATGGTCTGCTCGCTTTTGGCGACAATGCGCCTCTGAGTATGCGCGATCTGCCCGGCATGTCCGACCGCACGGTGGTTATCGATGGGCTTTCCAAGACCCATAATGCCAGCGGTTGGCGCATCGGCATGGTCTTGGCGCCGCCTGCCATCACCAGCCAGTTGCGGCGCATTGTTGCTGCTCTTGGTCTGGCGGCGCCCACACCGCTTATGGTGGCAAGTCGCTTGGCTTACGATCAGGCTAGCCCCGATGGCCAAGCGCTTGCCGCGCAATTGCAAGACAATCGTTTGCAGTTGCAAGCCAATGCGCAGGCTCTCGGGCAGGCTCTGGCTCAGGCTGGCTTTCTTTTCAGTCGACCGCAGGGTGCCGCCTATATCTTCGCCTCTCTACCGTCACTGGCGCTAAAGCCTGATGCCGACCTCGCCTCGTATCTTCTTGGTGCCTGCGGCATCAAAGCTGCACCAGGGCAGTCTTGCTTTCAGGGCGACCAAGGTCGGCTCTGGGTGCGCCTCTGCATCGCTCGCAGTGCCGAGGTGATTGCCGAGGCATGTCGTCGTATCGGTTCGCTCTAGCTTACCGGCAGTCAGCTAACAATAACTCTGCATCAAACTAAAGAGGAGTGCACTATGTCCAATCAAACGCTGCCGCTCAGCCGCAGTTTTGCTCTTGGTGTTTCGGAACGATCGGTTTCGGCGCTGAAGCAGCTGCTGCAGGAGCGTGATTCTCTTTTTGCCCGGCTGCAGTCTCTGCAGTTGCGCACCCAGGTCTCGGACTCGGTCTCGGTCTCGGACTCGGGCTCGGACTCGGGCTCGGAAGAGTCTGACGACCAGGCCGCTCCGGTTCAGCCGCTTTCTCTTGCCGAAGAGGTGGCGCTTTCCATGGGACAGTCTCTGCAGGTCTTCGCCGGCACCCATATCGATGCGGCCCTTTCTTGCCTGGCCCACAACCGGCGTGCTTTCGACAGCATCAAGGCTGAGATCGAGCCAGCGATGGTCGAGCATCTGCTCGATTCTGCCCGGGACGACATCGCCTATGGTCCTCTCATGGGCTTCTCCGCCGAAGCTGTCGGTGTCGCCGACATGTTCATGGTGGAAGAGCATGTGCGCGCCGCCCGTGCTATCCACGACCGCATTTCCGCCCTGCTTGCCCAGAGCGAGCAGTCGTAAGATTCTTGCTGCAGATTGAAATTCTGCGAATTTGTGATGTGTTCGCGAGGGGCGGCATGCTCATGCGGGTGTGCCGCCCCTCGCTTTTGGAGAGATACCTATGACTTATCTGGTCATCAGTACCAGTCTCAATCCCAATAGCCAGAGCTATATTTTGGCGTTGGAGACCGTCAAGCGGCTGCAGCAGTATGGAACGGTGGATTTCGTCGACCTGCGCCAGGTCAATCTGCCGCATTGCGACGGCGATAAAGCGCTCAGCCATCGCAATGTGAAGCGTCTGGCTGCCCGCATCGAAAAGGCCCGTTGCGTCATTCTGGCTGTGCCGATTTATAACTATGATGTCGGCTCGGTGGTCAAGAACATGATTGAGCTCACCGGCGACGCCTGGCAGGAGAAGACCGTAGGTTTTCTCTCGGCTGCCGGCGGCAAGTCGAGTTTCATGGCTGTGAGCGGGCTGGCCATGAGTCTAGTCTTTGACTTTCGTTGTCTGCTCATTCCCAACTTTGTCTACGCCGACCGCAGTTCCTTCGACAAGGGAGCGTTGGTCGATAAGCGAGCCCTGGCTCGTATGGACGATCTTGTCGATTCGGCCAGGCGTCTTGCCGGTGTCGGCATCTCGGGGCGTCCATCGCCTCGGGCGCTTGCCGCCAAAGGCGCTTAAGGCAGGCGGGGAAGAGGGTGCAAGCTTTCTTCCCCGTTTTGTTTCTGTTTCTTTCGTCTTGTTTTTGTGCTTACTATTTATGGTAAAGTAATCGGCTTGAATTTTGTTTTTTAGTGCTAGAATAAAGGTCGGTTTGCCTCGGGAGCGGACATGCCCAGCTATGCAGATACGTATACTTTCGAGTTTTCTTGCTTTTCTGATTTCGTATAGCGCTGCCATGCCGGTTTTGGCCGGTGAGGCTCAGTCTCATGTGCAGCAAGGTGAAGTAAGCCAGACTTTAGAGCAGTCGGTGGACCAAGCTGAGGTTAATAGCCCGTCTGAGAGTCTGGTCTGGAACATTGATGAAAGCGACGGGCGCAAAAGAGTATTAGCCGGCAGTCAGTTTAGGGTGAGATTGGAGCAAGAAGTCTCTAGTGACGATGCTGAGAGCGGTCAGCCGGTGGCTTGTGTTCTCACTGAAGACCTGAAATTCGACAAGCGCAAAACAATTGCCCATAGCGGCGCTCAGGTGCTTGGTGTGATTGCTGCCGTCAGTCATAGTCGGCGCACTATCAAGTCTTATGTTCCCGGCAAGCATTGGCTCGATGCGCAAGGACGTATCGGCTTTAGCTTTAGTGGTCTTGTTGACCCTCATGGCAAAGTATTGAGTATTGAGGCCATGCCCAGTGAAAAGACCAGTGTTATACAGGTCAAGAAAACACGGGCGCAGTTGGTGTCCAATAAAAATGGTGAATATGTGGTTAAGTATGCCGTCGGCAAATATGCCGCAATGGACCTGGCTATCGGCGCTGTTGGTATCGCCACCGGCCCTATCGGTATCTTGACCAGCGCCTTGGTCTCTGGTGTCGCCGGTAGTGCCAATAAAAACTTTGCCGCCGGTCGCCCGGTGGAAGATGACGAGCAGTTTTCAAAGAAAAAAGGGTTCATCATGGGCGTGGAGCGAGGCTTGCCGGGTGGCGCCTTGATATCGGGAGTGACCACCAGCGGCAAAGATTTGGCATTGCATAAAGGCGATATTTTGACGGTCGAATTAAAAAAAGATCTAGAGCTAAATTAGTAGCCGTACCAGTATTAGTGCGGGTGCTGTCTTGGTTCCACTTAGATCGTTTTTTTGCGCTGGCTCATAAGTAGCTGCTTGAGCATTTCTTTTACTCTATTTACTTCCAGCTCTTTTAGCTTTTTGCCCCCTAAGACTTGCTGCCAGACCATCAGTGAAATAAATGAGCCGGCAATTATATGAGCCATGGCTTCGGGGTCTTTTATCTCCAGCTCTTTTTGTTGAGAAAGATATTTGCTCGCCAAGCCCATGCCTCGCAAGATGACAGTGCGCACATAAATTTGCGCCAGTTCTGGAAATCTTTCTGATTCGCCTACCAGGACGCGGAAAAGCGCATGGTATTCGGCATCTGCCATGAGGACACAGAATTTTGCCGTGATCACGTCCATAAATTCTTCCGGGGCGAGGCTGAGCATGGCCTCTGGATTGGAGAAATCTATGGAGACCTTATTTATGGTCAATTCTTCTATGATGGCTGTAAAGAGCTGCTCTTTGTCTTTGAAGTGACTATAAATAGTTGCCTTGATTACCCCGGCTTTCTCTGCCACCTTGTTCATGCTGGTGCCGTCATAGCCGTTCTCTAGAAAGGTCTCGACAGCCGCTTTCACTATCTGATCGCGCTTGCTGCGGCGTCCGCCGCCTTTTTCTTTGTAGAGACTTTCTTCCATTTGACTGATTTTACGACAATATTAGTTGACAAACAATACATACCGGTTGGTATGATTAGTTCGTGGTGCAAATTGAACCAAGTAATTTCAAAAGAGTAAGGGCAGTTTTATGGCGGCTATTAAAGAGAAGGCGGAAAGCCAGGTCGTACAGGGTGGAGGGCGGAAGCCGCCTTTGCCCGCCTTGATCGTTGTGCTTTTGTTGGTCTTGGGCGGTGCTTATTACTTTTATTCAGGCAAAAAGCTTGCCGATCTGCCAACCGATAGATTGCCGGTGAGCGGGCGCATCGAAGGCTATGAAACAAATATTGGTCCTAAAGTTGGTGGCAGAATCGATTTTGTCGGCTTTAGAGAAGGCGACAGTGTCAAAGTAGGCGATCTTTTGGTGAAGTTGAGTGATGCCGATATTCAAGCCCAGCTCAAGAGTGCGCAGGCGCGCAAAGAGAAAGCGGTCGAAAATGTGGAAGAATGCGCCTATCAGATTAATGTAGTCGATCGCCAGTTGGAAGAATCTAGACTGAGGCTCATGCAATCAAGTGAAGATACTCTGGCTCGTGTCAATGAGGCTGAAGCTTCGCTTTCGCAGGCGCAAGCCCGCCTGTCGGAGGCGGAAGCGCAGTTGACACAGGCTAAAGCAGATCTCTCTCTTGCCCGCATACGCAAAGAGCGCTATGCCTTTTTAGCCAGTCGTGGAGCCGTTACCACCGATGAGAATGACCAGGCACAGACTAATCATCAAAGTCAGGAAGCCCTGGTTAAGTCGCGTGAAAGCGCTCTAGAGGCGGCTCAAAGACAGTTGCATATAGCCGAAGCCAGCCTTAAGCAAGCCCGCAGTACGCGTCTTAACCCAGGTATGATCAAGGCTCAAGCTGGAGTATTGGAAGGGCAGTTGGCTCAGGCGCGGTTCAAACTGAAGAGTGCCGAACACGAAGTTGTGGCTGCCCAAGCTGATATTGATCAGATTAAGGCTAATATTGCTTATCTCAATATCAAGAGTCCTATTGATGGCATTGTCACCGCTCGCTCGGTGGAGCCCGGCGCCGTTGTGGTGCCTGGGCAAACTTTGCTTTCGCTCATAGACCTGAGTGTGGTTTATCTGCGCGGTTATATACCGGAAGGCAAGATTGGTCTGGTAAGAGTTGGTCAGAAAGCACTAATTAAGCTGGATAGCGACCCTAATAAATCTATTGATGGAAAAGTGATTCAGATTGATCCGGAAGGTTCTTTTACGCCTGAGAATATTTATTTTAAAGACGACCGCGTCAAGCAGGTTTTTGGCATCAAGATAAGCATCGAGAACAAAGATGGTGTCGGCTTTGCTAAACCCGGCATGCCTGCCGATGCTGAAATTATCATCAAGTAGATAGTTATGACGAATGCGCTTTTAGAGCCTGAAATAGTTAGAGCGAGAGGGCTCGGTAAGAGCTATGGTGCTCTTGCGGCAGTCAAAGGCATAGACTTTGAAATCAGGCAAGGCGAGATCTTTGGCTTGATTGGTCCTGACGGAGCCGGTAAGACCACCACTTTTCATATAATGGGTGGAGTGCTCGAAAAAAACAGCGGTGAGATAGCTGTTCTGGGCGGTAGCCCGCGAAATATGCGCTTATCTATCGGTTATCTCACCCAACAGTTTTCGCTTTACTTAGACCTGAGCTTAATAGAAAATCTGCGTTATGTAGCCGGTTTGCGCGATGTCACAGGGCGTTTGTTTGAAGAACGGGCGGCGCGCTACCTCAAGCTTATGGACTTGGACCGCTTTCCTAATAGGTTGGCCGGTCAACTATCGGGGGGCATGAAGCAGAAGCTGGCTCTTTGTTGCGCCTTGGTGGGCGATCCTAAGTTACTTTTGCTGGACGAACCTACAACAGGCGTTGACCCTGTATCTAGGCGCGAATTTTGGGATCTGCTGTCGCGGGTTTGCAGCGAGGGCGTCACTGTGGCTGTAGCCACACCTTATCTTGACGAAGCCGAGCGTTGCGGGCGATTGATTCTCATGCATGAAGGGCGAATCTTAGAAGAGGGCTCGCCTGCCGGTCTGAAAGAGCGGCTTGGAATGCACCGTTTGGAAGTGCGCTCGGGAAAACTGCATGAAATGGAAAAGGCCTTGACCGAGGCTCAATCGCTGGAAGCAAGGAGTAATAGAGCCGAGAGGGTTTTGTTTGATGTACAGACTTTTGGCGATCGCCTCGATGTCTTGGTGCCCGACCTAGAGCAAGGTAGGGCTCTGGTGCGACAACTAAGTCAGAAAGCCGGTTTGAGCGAGCCTCTACTCAGTGAGCAAGAGCCGACCTTGGAGAACGTTTTTGTCGCTCGTCTTAAGCATGATCTGCCGGAAGAAGAGCAAAAGCCGTTTCCCTTTGTAGCTGTCAATAGAGGGTCGAGAGAAACAAGTTCGCCGGCTTTAGTAAATAGTGCCAAATATGGTGCTATTGAGGCGAGCTCTGTGTCTAAACGATTTGGTAATTTTCAGGCGGTGCGCTCGGTCAGCTTAAGGGTCGAGTATGGCGAAATCTATGGACTTTTAGGCGCCAATGGCGCTGGTAAAACCACCACTATCAAGATACTTTGCGGTCTGATTAAGCCCTCGGGCGGCAGTATGGCTCTTTGTGGTCAAGTATCAGACCTGCGTCAAGAATCGCTCAGGCAGAAACTGGGCTATATGAGCCAGAAGTTTACTCTTTATGATGATCTGACAATCAGAGAAAATCTAGAGTTTTACTGCGGTGTCTATTGTGTGCCCGAAACTCTGCGTAAAGAGCGCATCGCCTGGGTTTTGCGAAGTTCGGAGTTGACCGGGCAAGAGGGGCTTTTGGCGGGCAAGTTGCCGGGCGGATGGAAGCAGCGGCTTTCTTTTGGGGCGGCCGTATTGCACCAACCTCAGGTACTTTTTTTGGATGAACCGACCTCGGGTGTAGACCCTCTCGCCCGGCGTGAAATGTGGAAGCTGATTAGAGATTTCTCTAGGCAAGGTACTGCCATTTTGGTTACTACGCATTTTTTGGAAGAAGCCGAAAATTGCAATAATCTTGGCTTTATGGTAGCTGGAGAATTGGTGGCCGAAGGTTCGCCCTCGCGCATCAAAGAAGAACAGCCGGGTACTCTTTATGAGCTGGTCTGTGATGACTTGCAGGGGGCCTATGCGCGCTTGAAAGGGCAATTGGAAGACTGGCGCACTTCAATGTTCGCCGATTGTTTGCATGTGGTTCTTGATGACGGGGCGAGCGAACTGCCCGCAGTGCTTTCGGCACTAACCGCAGAAGGCATCAAGATTAGGTCTCATAGGCAAGTGCCTTTCAGCTTGGAAGATTGTTTCATTTCGATTGTGCAGCGGGCCCAGCGGGCTCAGTCAGTTCAAACAGCTCAGAGAGCTCATTTTGATAGAGGGGCAGAGGCTCAGCCACCGCAAGCGGGTGGTCAAAAGTGAAGAAAGTTTTGGCTCAGATTGGCAAAGAAATAGCCCAGTTTAGAAGAGATAAGCTGACTCTGGCATTGGCTTTTTTCTTGCCTTTTGTGGCCCTGCTTTTGTACGGATACGCCACTAGATTAGAGTCTAAGAATATTCTTGTGGCCGTGAAGAATTTCGACACAGGCAGTCTTAGTCGCGACTATATAGACACTTTGTTTGCCACAGGACAATTGCAGGCGGCACCATTTAGAGGCAGCGGCGTCGACATTATGGAGCCTCTCGACAAAGACGGCGTCAAGGCTGCCATAGTCATTCCCCCGGAATTTTCTCGCAAGGTCAGTCGGCGCGAGCGGGCGCAAGTGCAGGTAGTAATTGACGCTTGCGACGTCAACAATGCCAGGGTGGTGAAGAACTGCATTATTGCTTCGACCAATTATTTTTTGCGCAGCAAAGACTTGCAGACTACCCGTAACCTAATCTCGCCTCAAGTGCGGCTTTGGTTTAATCCAGGCAGAGACGAGGCTCTTTATGTGGCACCGGGGGCGATAGCGGTAATTCTTTGGATCTTCCCTTGCTTGCTTGCTGCTTTGGCGATGGCTAGAGAGAAGGAACAAGGCACGATTTTGCAGCTCTATGCTTCCAGTCTCTCTTCTTTTGAACTTATCGCCGGTAAAACAATTGCCTACACTCTCATTGCCCTCATGCAGGCGGCTTTGATTATTTCAGCTTCTTTTCTCTTGTTTGGGCTGCGTTTTGTCGGTGATATACCTATCTTTTTTCTTTCCCTAGTTTTGTTCTTATATAGTGCGGTGGCTTTTGGCGTATTTGCCGGCACACGCGCCACAACCCAGAGTGCGGCGGTGCAGATCGTGGCTACTACCGGCTTCACCACAGCCCTGCTTCTTTCGGGCTTTTTGTATCCGCTGCGCAATATCACTTATCCCCTTTCTCTTATCTCAAATGTTTTGCCGGCGCGTTACTTTGTCTCGGCGGCGCGTAACGCTTTTGTGCGCGGTTCTGATTTTGGCAGCCAGCTCTATATCCCAGTTTCTATTGCTATTGCCGCTTTTGTTCTTTATATGGCGGCGTCCAAGATTTTACGCCGCATGCAGTTGAAGGGTTGAAGAATTGAGCGAGAAAAGCAAGGAAATCTAGAAAAGACAATGAATAAGCTCAACTATTTCACCCAGCTCAAGGCTCTGATGCGCAAAGAAGTTCAGCAGATTTTGCGCGACAAACAGTTGCTTTTTCTGCTCTTTTTTATGCCGATTTTGCAGCTCTTTATTTATGGTTTCGCCCTCAGCCCCGAAGTAGACAGGCTTAGGTTGGGAGTTGTGGACCATGCTTCTTCCACGATTAGCCGTGCTCTTACTGCGGCACTTGTGGTCAATGATGTATTCGAACTTAAAGAAAGCGGCGGCAGAGACGCGGCTCTTGCCGCCCTTGTACGCGATGGTGCTCTCGATGCCGGGCTTATCATTCCAGCCGATTTAGAAAGACGCTATCGAGCCGGACTGAAAACGAATGTGCAAGTCTTTATTGATGGCGTCGATGCCAATAGTGCAGGAATTGCTGCCGGTTATGTCAGTCAGATTCTTGCCTCTTTCAATCGCAATCTCAGCTCGGGCAGTCAGGAATCGCGAGAGATAATTAGTCCGCAGATTAGTTTTGCCTACAATCCGGGCTTGATAAGCTCTTGGTTTTTTGTGCCCGGTGTGATTGCTCTGGTGCTCAATTTGGTTTCGACCCTGGTGAGCAGTGCCGCTCTTGTGCGCGAGAAAGACTCGGGTACCTTAGAGCAGTTGCTCATGACACCGGTTAGCTCAAAGCAGATCTTGCTAGCCAAAATTGTGCCGCTGGCAGCTCTTCTAATGATTACCGTGGCAGTGGCTTTGCTTGTTTCGGTGGCGATCTTTCATGTGCCCTTCCGCGGTAATCTGCTTTTATTTCTCTTCGTTTCTTTCTTGGCGGTTCTTGTTGGTATATCAATCGGCATAGCCCTGGCTGCCTACTCTGAAAACCAGCGCCAGAGTCTCTTAACTTCTTTCTTTATCAATTTGCCGGTGATTCAGCTTTCCGGTGCGATTGCACCAATGGAGAGTATGCCCGAGTTTTTTCAGTATCTTTCTTATCTTGACCCTTTGCGCTATTACGTTATCTGCGTGCGCGCCCTCTTGCTCAAAGGCGGCGGTTTTTCCGAAATTTGGATCGAAGTGCTTTCACTTTCGGTCTATGCCTTTGTGCTCTTGTCTTTGAGCTCTTCGCGATTCAGGAAACAATTGAAATGAAAAGTAAATTTAGAGCAAGCCGCTTTGCCGCTTTATCTTTATTGCTGACCTTGAGCTCTTGGTCGGCTGCTTTGGCCGAGACTGGCTCTATCAATGAGCCTAACTCAACTAAAGAATCTGACTCAAATAGAGATCTTAACTCCGGTGCGGAGAATAATGCATTTTCGGCTGAGAGATTGGATTTGAAACGTGACAGCCTTAAGGCGCTGATCACAATCGACAGGCGCATCGACCCCTTTAGTCTAGATGCTCAGAGCAGCCGGTCTTTTACCTTGAAAGAGGCAATTGATAATACTCTGGCCAATAACCTGGACATCGGTATTGTCGACTACGACCGTCAGGCGGCGAAAGCCAGGCTGCTTGGTGCCTATGGTAAGTTTCTGCCGGATATTGCACTCAGTTATCAATACAACTATCTAAAAGGCAAGGCTAATGTGCCCTTTGGTTCTAATCTCGAACCCTTGCGCTTCAATAATCCGTTTATCATCACCAGTGCCGGTTTTAAATATTACGGCTATCGCGGCGGTAGCGTATTGTTTTCTGCCTTGAAAGGGCGCAATCAACTGCGTGCCGAGAAAGAAAAGAAGAAAGCCACTATTGCCGATGCCTTGCGAGAGACTGTGCATCTGTATAACGAACTTATCTTGCAAGAGGCGATCTTGCGTATTCGCATTCGAGCGGTAGAGACATCGGAGTCTCAGCTTAGCCTGAGCCGAGACCTGCAAGCCGGTGGTCTGGCGACAAGGTTGGAGGTATTGCAGGCTGAGACACAGCTTTCGCAAGATAGGCAGAATCTCATTGATCAGCAGATTGCCAGGCGTGACGCCGCTATCAGACTATCAGACCATTTGAGCTTGCCCCAAGATGTCGACCTTAGACCAACCGCCGAAGTGATTGAGAAATGGCGACTGGTGAGCGATGATCAGTTGGTTGGTAAGCTGGTTTCGCAGGCCATAGATAACCGTCCCGAACTAAAGCAATATGAAGAACTGCGCTTGGCTGCCAAAAAGCAAATAGTGATTAATGCTGCCAATTTGCAGCCTAGTTTTGCCTTTAACGGCAATGTTCTAGGCATAGGTGAGACCCTCTCGAAGAGCACTGAATTGGCGCCGGTAACCCTTGCCACCGTAGGTGGAAATAGTGTGGCGCAAATTCCTAGGCAAAGACAAATAACGGCACTGTATACCTTGGGTTTCAATGTCAATTGGAACTTTCAGGGTCTAGGCACAGTGGATGCCGCTAACATTTATGCCGCCAAATTAGATGCCAGGAAAGCCGCTTTAGAGTCGCAGCGTCTGCTCAACCAAGTTGTTTCTGAGGTGAGACGTTCGTATCTCAAGTCTCTTTCCTCGGAGCGCAAAATTGAGGAAGCTATTGCCCAAGTGCGTTCGGCTGATGAGGAGTTGAGACTGGCTAGTTTGCGCTATCAGAACGGCGTTGGCAAAAACATCGATGTCTTGCGGGCGCAGCAAGACTATACCGGGGCTCTGATCGAGAAAGCCCGAGCTCTGGTTGCTTTTAACGATGCCCAAGTTGACTTGCTGCGCAATGTTGGACTGATCTCATCAAGCAACTTGTTGAAAGAGTCCCGCTAAATTTTGTCCAAGTGGTCGCCATCTTTTAAGTGATGTTTCGACTGCTTATTTGCCTAGCTCTGCCTGTAATTTCATAAATTCCGGTTTCGTAGATGCCCCATGTTTTCATCTTGAAAGCAGGGCTGGCTTGCCAGTATTGCCCTCTAGAGGCTGGTTTTGGCTTTGTGCGGCCGGCTAGTTTGAGACTTCGTTTATTTCTTGTTTTCATGAGTTGCAAGAATCGTCAGAGCAAAGATAGGCAATTGATATTGCATGGGATGAAGAGCAGGAGCAACTGTGGTTGCCTGTCTTCGTCCTGCTTGCGGCGATTTTTCCAGCTTGCTTTACCCCAAGCTTTACCCTAAGGAGGAAGAACATGCTTGAGTCTATTATTGGAATTTTTGCCGCCCTCAGCCTGCCTTTTTTTATGTTGTCTATGCTGGCTTTGCTGAGTGGCTCTAAGGTTGACGGTCTTTCTATGGCCGTCGACTTGCTGAGAGAATTGGTCAACTGTCTCTTTGATTTGCTTGGAAAGTTGCTTGAGTTTCTAATAGAAATCAGCCCGGTTCTCTGCAAGTTAGTTGCAGATGGAATTAGGGTGACTCTCACAGTACTGTGGAAGTTCGCACTATTTGTCTATGTTCTTGCTAAGGGCAGATAAATATGTAGACAGACCGAGGCGAGAGAGACAAGGGTTTGCTTGTCTCTCTCTTGCTTTGTCTCTCTTGCTTTGTCTCTTTTCAGGTGCTCTCTTTTCTTTTTCTAGCTTTGCATCTAGGTAACTTTTTTGCTGAAAATGCTTTGGAGTCGTTAAAGTGCCAAGAAGGGGGGACTATTTAGAAAGCTCTAAAATAACCGGAAACCTTTGTATGGGCTTATGTTGAGCGAAATAGTAAGCGTTCGCGCTAACTTTTGCCGACAATTTTCTCTGATATCGTAATTGAACGCCAGCAGGTATGTTAGATGTCGATAGCCATTAACCTTGAATACAAACCTTATGTCGCCCTTTACCGCAGGCTTTCCGATGCCCTGCGTAAAGCCATTTTGGAAGGACGTTTGGGACTGGGCGAGCCGATGCCGTCTGTTAGAGATCTGGCTGAGAGTCTTAAACTCTCACGAGCAACAGTTTTAAAGGCCTATGAAGACCTTCAGATTCAAGGGCTTGTGGTCAGTCAAAGCGGTTCAGGCACCTATGTCTCATCTCATTTACCCGGCGACTTGGGCGACTTGCTAAAAGAACGGCTGCAAGAAGAAAGTCAGAGATCTCCAGCTTCTTTTATAAGCGCTTCAGAACTGTCGCAGACTGGAAGACTATTGAAGGAAGTGGGCTGTAAGCAGCAAGAAGAGCATGTTCATTTGCCTGAAATAGGTTATGGCGGCACCCCGGTGGAACTCTCGCCGGCACGTGAGTGGAAGTCGCTTATGCTCAAGCATTGCGACATACATGAAGACGATCAAGTGCCCTTTATGATCGAACCGGCTGGTTTGCCCAATCTAAGACTGGCTCTGAGTAACTATTCTAAGCGTCGTCGCAGTATAGAATCTTCGCCCGAAGAAGTTTTTGTCTTTGGTTCTAAGCAGATGCGCATGGAACTTATCGGTCGTCTTTTGCTCAATCCTGGTGATGTGGTTGCTTACGAAGAGCCCGGCTATCCTGAAAGTCGTCATACGCTGGAGGCGCTCGCCGCCCAAGTTGTGCCCGTGCCGGTCGATAATGAAGGCATAGCGGTTTCTTATATCAGGCGCTTCAGCAGACCCCCGAAGCTAATCTATGTGACGCCTTCTCATCAAGATCCTTTGACCATGGTCATGAGTATGCCGCGCAGGCGGGAACTAATCGAATATGCCGCGGCAGTCGGGGCCTTCATTTTGGAAGATGATTATGATAGTGAGTTTCGTTACGGCAAGCCGATATTGCCATCTTTGAAAGCTCTAGATCATCATGATTGCGTCATTTATATGTCGTCTTTTTGGAAGATTCTCTATCAGTCCCTGCGCCTGTCATACGTAATCTTTCCTCGCTGTTTGAGCCAGCCTGCCCTTTTGGTCAAGGGTTATCTGGAGAGACATTTGCCTCTAATTGATCAGTTGGCGTTGACCGATTTAGTCAATGATGGACACCTCGAGAAACATTTAAAGCGTTCGCAGAGAATATTGGCCCACCGCAGACAATCGCTGATTTTGGCTATTACGCGCCATTTACGCGAAATGCTCGAACCTCTGGGTGAGGGCGGCGGCACCCATATTATTCTCAATTTTAAAAGTGGTGTATCTACTGGGGCGGTTAGTAAAGCGGCGGGCTTGGTCGGCTGGAATCTTGTTTCTACCGATAGTTATTATGCCACCGAGAGCGTAGAAGGGCAGTTTATTGTGCCCTTTGCCGATATCAATATCGATACCATTGACGATACCGTAAAGAAGTTCGCTCAATTGCTTAGAGAAATAAGGTGAGGTGCGGCCGGTGTTGATTGATCGTTTAGAGCTGCCTGCTGCTTTTAGTGGTGATGGACCAGTAAGCAAACAGATTGCCGAATGCCTTAGACAGGGCATCATCGATGGTCTGGTCAGCCCCAATATTATTTTGCCTTCGGTGCGTGAGATGGCTGTGCAGCTTGGGGTGTCGCGCTCGACTGCGGCACGTGCCATCGAAGAATTATCGGCTCAAGGCTATGTGGTGGCCGAGATGGGTTCAGGTACAAAAGTGGCTGCCCGTCTGCCCGGTGAATTAGAAGAAAAGCCTTCGGTACGGGACGAGCATGCCCCCCTGAAAGAAGTAGAGCTTTCGGCTTTTGCCCGCCGACTGATGTCTCGGCAGGCTAGCGGCGCAATTTCTACCCTGGTTTCTTATAACGGTCCCAGCCTCAAAGATGTACCACTCGGTATCTGGCGCGACTTAATTGCCAGGCATTGCCGCGCTGGTGTCGAGGTCGATTCATCATCTGCCAGTCAGTTGTCTTATGCCCCCGAACCTTTTGGTTATCCACCCTTGCGTGAAGCCTATGCCTCGTATTTGACCCGCGCCCGTGCAGTCAAAGTAAATGCCGAGCGTTTGGTTGTCTTTGCCTCACGCAACTTGCGTCTTGATTTGATTGCCCGCTTGCTGCTTTCAGAAGGCGATCTGGTCGCTATCGAAGAACCTGGTTTTTCTACAGCCCGTGAGCAGCTTTTGGCTAGGGGCGCGACAGTTTTGCCGATTGGCGTGGATAGTCAAGGCATGAAAGTAGACGAGCTTATCGCGGCCGGTCCCGTCAAGCTAATCTATGTCACTCCTTCGCACCAAGAACCTACCGGGGCCGTTTTATCGATGATAAGGCGCAAGCAGCTGCTTGATTATGCTGCTAAATGCGGCGCTTACATTATCGAAGACGACTATGACAGTGAGTTTCGTTATGATGGAAGACCGCTGCCGTCTCTGCAGGGCATGGATAGCAGCGATAGGGTGATCTATCTATCTTGTCTTTGGAATGTCTTGGCACCCGTGACCAGGCTGGGTTTTATGGTGTTGCCTGCCGGTATGGTGCAAGCCGTACATGCTTGTAAGAGCCTGGTGGAAAGAGATGTGTCTTACATAGAGCAGGCGGCATTGTCTGACTTTATCAATGAGGGCCATCTAGAGAAACTTATAAGGCAGAAGCGCCAGGTCTATGCCTCTTGTCGGCAGAGTTTAATCTCAAAATTAGAGTCTATTTTTGATCGCCAAATCTGGACTGCCCCTGAAAGTGCGGGGCTGGAATTACTTGTGCGCTTTCAAGATGGCTTTGATAGCCAGACTATAGAAAGAGCGGCACTGCAGTCCGGCTTTCCAATCACCAATACTTCTTGGTGGTACTTCGGCAATCCGCGACCGCTGGAATATACGATTTCTTTCACCTGGTTGGCTGAAGAAGAGATGGCTAGGCGTCTAGAGCATTTTGCCAGTTTGCTCAGTGCATGAAAAATTTAAGAAAGGCGCTTTCTTTGCTAGTGATTTTGGCAATGTCGGCTCAGCCGGCTTTTGCCGGCTTGCCGCCTAAAGAGAGCGGCTATCTAGTCTGCCAAGATAGCCAGGTCTATGGACCCGGTATTCGTTTTTTGGTCGGGGCTCACGGCTTTAGTTGGTCCAATCCGGCTAACGGCATGACTATTTGTGCAGCTGCTCCGCAGTGGAAAGTCATTACTTACAATAGCAACAATAGAAAGTACATTGAGTCGAGCTTGAGCGGTCATGAGGGTTATATGCTCAGGTCTTCGGTTATATTTTGGGGCTTTAGTCTCAGTCGCATTCCTTTGACTTTTATTGAGAGTGGCACCAAATATGGTGCGGCGGTGCGAATTTATAAAATGAAAGAAAAGCTTTCTGAAAAAGAGAAACTGGAACGAGGCATCGATACGCTAAAAGATTGTCGTTATTGTGTTGCCGATACTGCTGCCTGGAAGTTACCCGAACAAGCTTGTCTGTTTATGCGTCGCCATTACAATTTGCCGCAGCAAGCCGGCTTTCCTCTCTATATGAGTGTGAAAAGACGCACTGTAAACCAGTTTATTGTTAATTCTACAAAGGTGGAGAAGACTGAGATTCCACTAAGCGCTTATCGCTTACCGGCAGGATATAAAAGGGCTCTCAACGACAAAGAAATTCTACGTGCCGGTGGAGAAGACTCTTCCATGGATACACTTCTCAGAGATATCGACAGCAAAGACTTCTAGCCTTTTGTGGGCAGTGCTTCTCCAGCCAAGCAAGACTTTCTTGGCTTAGTACACATGGGCAAACTTTCTTTGAGACTCTTTCAAATGAGTGGAGAGTTTTTTTGCGCGATACTCGAATGGCGAGTTCTTTTCATTGCTTCTGCAGCTAACTTTGTCTGATAGTCAGTTTGTACTGTGTCTTATTTCATTCAAAGCAAGCAAAGCGAGAAAGCATACCTGCTACTTCTATTTGGCTCTCTCTACTGTCTATGAAATGTCTGTCTGCTCTTGCCTGAGCTCTGTATTGCTTCGTCTGAACAGTACACCTAACTATCTATAGTTTCAACCAAATAATCAAAAACGAGGTGCAAATGAACACGCGACCTTTTCGCATGATTCCGCTGCTGGCGGTTGGCTCGATTGTCTTTCTGCCGATCTTTGGTGTGACAATCTGGCCTTTGGTGCAGCCATATCTATTGCCTGCCTACAAATATCTGCCCATCGCTATGGCTATTTTTCTTTCGGCTTATTTGACCTGGCGTTTCTGGCTAATCAAACCTCGTCGCGCCTGGATAGTCACTGTGGCGGTGCTACTTTTTTCCACGCCGGTCTGGTTGTTTTCGGTTAGCTTTGTCGAGCCTCTCAATCAGTGGAGTATTGCCTTATCGCTGCAGCCTGAGAATCTGAATATCTTACCTGTAAGCAAAGACAGTCGGGCTCTCAATAAGGCGACTGCCACAATCTATGCACAGAACTCCAACCACGAGAGTCTCTTGCGCGCCGGACACCCGCACATCACAGCCGATATGAAAGACCCGCTGCATCCGCACATGTGGTGGCAAGTGCCGTTTTATTACCGCGAGGGGCTCAATTATTTCATGGGCTCAGTCTCTAAGATTGTTCGAATCGACGCCGATAACCCCGGTATGTCGGTCGATTTGCATAGCGGCGAAGCTGCCCAGTTCTATTTTGGCGAAGAGTCTTATTTTGTGCGCACTCTGTTTGCCATGCGTCTGCCGCTCTCTCGTCCAAGCCATGCTCAGTATTATCTCAAGCCTGATGGTACCTGGACTTTACTCATTCCGGCCATAAGCTACAAACTGTCGGTCACCGGTGCCATGATTCCCTACTTCTCAAGCGTCTTGGAAGTATTGCCCAGTGGTTGGTACAACGTTTGGTCCCCTGAAGAGGCGGGTCGCAACTTCCCGGGAGCCCCGCTTTTCCCGCTTGAATTGGGGCGTCTTTATGCTGAGAGTTATGGCAAGTTCAAGAGCGGTTTGGTCAACTACTACGACACAGTCTTGGGTCGCAACAATATCTATGAAGTAAGCGAAGACTCAGTTGCCGGCGGCTATAGTCCTGATGATGTGCATGTGGCTGCCGATAACCGCTTTCCTTTCTACCAAGTCTTTGAAGGACTTGGTTTGACCCAGATGATTCCCTTGGAACCAGTTGGTCCCAGTTTCGCTCTTTCCGAAGTGCTGCTCTTTGATGGCGGCACAGGCGCTGTGCGCAGCTACATTCCTGGTGTCGAATTGTCATTGAATGGACCACGTAAGGCTGAAAAACAGGTCTGGACTGCTTTACCGACTTTCCCGCATGAAAAGTACAAAGCAGTCGAGGCCCGCATTAAAACAGGAGCGGACGGTAAGGTCTATTGGCTTTTCACCGTCGTTAACATCACCGCCGATCAAAGCGTCTTCGCCAAGCTTGTGCTGGTCGATGCTCGCGAGTTGACTCCCTTTGCTTTTGACTCGCAAGAGAGCGTCGACTCATTTTTGAGAGGCCCAAACTAACCAGTTTTTGGTAAGGAGTGACAATGTCTGCCAAATCTATCTTCCCTTCAATAACAGCCCAGCTCATCGCTGTCACTGTCTTTTGTTTTCTACTCGATAGAGCCGGTCTGGTGAGCGGCTTCGCCTTCACTTTTATTCCAGAGCAGTTCTTTCAGATTCGCGAGAATTATTTCTGGCTGCCGGCTTTTCTCTATGTGCTGCCCAGCATGTTCACCCATACTCTGGCTCATGCCGGTTGGGGACACCTGATTGGCAATATGCTGTTCTTTTTAGCGATGGGGCCGATCTTAGAGAGAGTCTTAGGGGCTAGACGGTTTTTGCTTGTCTATGTCGCTGGTGCTCTTTTGTCGGCTTTGGCTGTGCTCGTCTTTCTCAGTCCGCTTGGACCAGAGGGCGAAGCTGTCGTTTATCTGGGTGCCTCTGCTTCGGTTTCCAGCGTTATGGGCGGGGTACTTGCCGCAGCACCGCAAAGCATCATCGGCTTTTTGCCGGTGGTCAATTTTTATATCAAAGCTTGGATGGTGGTCTTGTTCTTTTATTTCGAACAGGTGACCGTCCTCACTTCACTGCCTCTCGACGCCGGTCCCAGCGGCTCTGCCCTAGTGCATTTGGTCGGCTTGTTTATCGGCTATGTCGTGACGCGCTTCGCAGGAGACAAACATGGAAAAGAATCTCAAGAATAAAGTGGTCTTCATCACAGGCGGCTCGCGTGGCATTGGCCTGGCTATCGCCTTGCGTGCCGCCGCCGATGGTGCCAAGGTGATCATTGCCGCTAAAACTGTCACCGAGCAGCCTACATTGCCAGGCACTATCTATACAGCCTGCGATGCAGTGCGTGCCGCTGGCGGTGAAGCCCTTGCCGTTCCTCTCGATGTGCGAGATGAGGCGCAGATTGTCGCCGCCATAAACAAAGCTGTGGAGACATTTGGCGGCATCGATATATTGGTCAACAATGCTGGCGCCATTCGTTTGTCAGATACACCTAGCACCGAAAGCAAGCATTATGATTTGATGCATGCCATCAATATGCGGGCGGTGTTTCTTTTGGCTCGTCATGCTCTGCCCTATTTGCGCAAGAGCGATAATGGTCATATTCTCAATCTCTCGCCGCCGCTCAATCTTCATCCGGGTTGGTTCAAGCGGCATGTGGCCTATACTCTCTCTAAGTACGGTATGAGTTTAACCACCCTTGGTTTGGCGGCAGAGTTTGAGCCTTACGGTATCAAGGTCAACTCGCTTTGGCCTGAAACCACGATTGATACCAGTGCCGTACGCAACAAGCTGGGAGGAGAATCTGTGGCAAAGATGTCACGCCGACCAGAAATAGTCGCCGAAGCCGCCTGGCATATCTTTACCGATAGAACGCCGGCCAATACCGGCTGTTTCCATATCGATACAGCGGTGCTCAGAAAGGCCGGTGTCACCGACTTCGCTGCTTATTCCTGCGAGCCTGGAGCAACACTCATGCCCGACTTCTTTCTGGGTGAGCCGCCTGCCAGTCTGAGCGGATTATTGGATAAGAAACAGCCTTTTGGACAGCCTAATAGTCAAACTTACAGACAACCCTATAGGCAGCCGCCTACCTTGAGCGGCTATCTCTTGGTTGGGGCGCTCGCGCTTCTGGCTTTTGGCTTGGGTTGTTTCTTAGTCTTCGGCTAAGTTCAAGCTGTCTCAAGAAAAACTGCCCGAGCGGCCGCTCCTTGCAGCGCTCGGGCAGCAGTAATTTTGCAGATGAACAACCTTGTTGCTTCAAGAGATTGCCCTTCCTTCAGCTTTTCTTTAGGTTAGAGGTATCTTTCAACCGATCTTTTGTCGAGGAAAAAAACACACACCAGAAAGCCAAGCAAATAGATATGACGCAATCATATTACTTTATTTCCCGGTGCATCCGCAGTTCATTTGAGCGGATGTTTTTCCCACTTTTCTATCAACGGTTCCCGCACTAAGGGAACTAGGAGTCTTTATGAAAAACTACATAGTACCCGCATTTTTTGTTGGGTTGGTTGGTCTGGCTCTTTTCGGTATCTCGCGTATGGACAATGGCGTGATATCGCAAGGGCCACCGGTCAATTTCAACAACACCGAGCACAGTGCCTATGACAAAGGCCCTATGCCAGGCACCCCGGCATTTGCTGAACAGAAAGAGAAAACTGCTGAGAAGCCAGCGCTTGAGTCTACTAATGATTCAGGTGTTGTCGTACCCAACGGGCGCGACTCAGTTATTGCTTCGACAGCAGACGGTAAGCCAATCGAAATCATTATTAAGGACAGACGCAGTAGTGCCGGTGATGATGCTGCCAATGACCTTGGGCACAGCCCCACTTCGCTAGCGACGGTGGCTGAAACCTTTATGAATGGAGTTTGGTGGATTGCAAAGCTGCTTCTCGGTTTCCTCATCATTAGTTTCTTCTTTATGATTCTCACCGGTCAGTGGCGCAACCTATTTGGCGGCGCTCGCAGAGGCTTGATGCCAAACCGCGGCGGTTTAGGTGATGCTCAAGGCATTGCCGACAAATCTTTCGGTCAGTGGATTAATCCTGACGAAATCAAAGGCAATGGTTTTGACGATGTTGCCGGTGTGCCGGAAGCGATTCGGCAGATGAAAAAGGTAAAACTGAAAATTCAGGAACAAGCCGAGATCGTCAACAAATTGCGCGCCGAAGAAGAAGAGAAGAGGAGCAAAGGCCGTCAAAGCGGACAGAACGTTCCTTTGAAAGTCTCGGCGAACGAATTGATGCAACAGTTGCAGAACTTGAGCCAGAAGTCTCGCTTCGGCGGCAACTTGCCACAATGCGTCTTGCTGGAAGGACCTCCGGGAACTGGTAAAACCCTGCTCATTACTGCTTTGGCTAAAGAGTGCGGCGTGCCGGTTTTTGTTATCTCGGGCTCTGACTTTGTTGAGATGTTTGTCGGGCTTGGTGCTAACCGTGTCCGCGAAATGTTTGCCGACGCTCGTGAAAAACGCCCTTGCATCATCTTTATCGACGAGCTTGATGCGGTCGGTCGTGCCCGTTCGAATGGACCAGTGGCTCACCCGGAAGCCGACCAAACTTTGAACCAGATTTTGGTTGAATTGCAAGGTTTGAACACCGGCAACCAGAACTTTGGTTTGTGGATCTTTGGTGCCACCAACCGTGTCGATATCTTGGACCCTGCGCTTTTGCGTCCTGGTCGTTTCACTTGGAAAATCAAGGTAGATCCGCCCCATCTTGCCGGTCGTGTTGAAATCTTGAAAGTGCATGCCGCCAAGCGTGAAGTGCCTCTCGACGCCAATGTCAGTTTTCCGGCAATCGCCAGTGTTTTAGGCGGTTTAACCGGCGCTGAGTTGGAGAACGTTGTGAACGAAACAGCGCTCTATGCCGAAGAAGTAGCCGAGCTTGAAAAGGCGCGGCTGAAAAATAGAGGGATGAGCATTGAACTTGCTAAGGCTACAGTCACTCAGGAAGACTTCTTTGAAGGCTTGTTGCGTCATTTGATGGGTGTTAAGACCGAGGTGGCGCAGACTTTCGATCAGATCTTCAATACCACCGTGCACGAAGTAGGTCATGCCCTAGGTGTTGCTTTCGAGGCTAGCTGTGGTCGTACTGATGAAAAGGTACGTTTCATCGCAGTTGAACCTCGTGGACGCGCCGGCGGTTTGACTTTCAAAACACCGTGCGGCGATAGCTTTACCAAGACTTTAGATAACGTCTATGCCAATGCGGTCTGCGGCTTTGGCGGCAGTGCGGCACAACTGGTCTGGCTGGATACTAAAGACTCAGGTCCGGACAACGACTTTGAAGTGGTAAGCGGTAGCATTTACCGTGCCATCGGCCGTTGGTATGGTTCTGAGAAGCTTGGTCCTATCTCGCTTGGTCAGCGCGGTATGACCAGCTCTACCGAAATGGGCGCTAAGCTGCGTGATGAAATCGACGAAGAGGTGCGAGTCAAAACCAAAGAGCTTTACGCTCGTACCTGGTGGATCATGCAACTCTTCGTTCGTTCCGAAGCTGTCTGGACCATGTTCTGGGAGCTTCTGGAAGGCAAGATTATGCGCGAAGACCGTTTCGAAGAGCTTTTCGCTCAAGCGATGAAGGAACTAAACGCCCATCCTGAATGGCAGAAAGGCTCGCTGGAAGAGTTGATGGCGGCGGTGAAAGCCGATCCTCATTCTTGGACTCCGGCTGCTTTGGATGGCGCCGACCGGGCTTACATCAAGTCGAAAGTGGACATTCTCAGAGCTCGTTATCAGGCTCTGGAAGTGCAATAGCCGTAAGGCTGACTCGATCTAGATAGGTCAGCGGAGAGATGGAACTAGTTAGTCCATCTCTCCGATTTTTTGCCGTCAAAATATTATAGAAGGTAGTATGAGAGGCGAACCGAGATTATTCGCGGGAGTGATACCAAAGTAAGGAAGTAAAAAGTCCAAAAGCCTTGTCAGTTGGCTCAGAATCTATGTTTACCAAGACAAGAGACAAACCAAAAACAAGGACTTTTGAATGAGCCAGTCTAAAACGAAATTGACCGACAAACAAGTCCAAATGAGGCTAGATTTGCCTAATTTGAAGCCTATCGAGCAAGAGTTTGACGGTGGGCAGGTTTGCAGCGACGGCGGGCTTTTAATCTTGCGAAAAGCAGACCAGGTACTGGGTTTGTGCGAGAATGCATCTGTGGCAATGAGTGACAATCGGCGTCCTGACTTAATCAAGCACTCCATTTTAGACATGTTTAGGCAGCGCATTTTCGGAATCGTCGCTGGATATGAAGATTGCAATGATGCATCGCAACTTCGGTTTGATGCAATGCATCAACTAGCTGTTGGCAGAGAGGGCGTTCTAGCGTCGCAGCCAAGTTTGTCACGCTTCGAGAATCTTGCAGACCGTATTACCAATGCCGCTTTGCAGAAGCTGTTAATTCACACATACGTGAAGCGAACAGGGAAAGCTCCACGGGTTCTGCGCTTAGCGATGGACACGACATGCGACGAGGCGTATGGCAGGCAGCAAATGATTGAATTCAGTGGGTTTTACGACACTTACTGCTATGCGCCGCTGTTTGTTTTCACAGAGGATGGATTTCCGCTATGGGCACAATTAAGGCCGGGAGCGGTTAACCCAATTCAGGATGCAATTTTAGCGATCAGAGCAATTGTCAGAGATCTGCGGATTTCGTGGTCCAGCACAAGGATTGAGCTGTCTGCGGATGCTGGATTTGCCTCTGGAGAATTGTTCGACACGCTTGAAGACCTGGATATTACCTACTTCATCGCCGCTGCGAGGCACTCTGGATTTGCATATCACGCAGAGAAATTGGTGCTTAGATGCCGCGATGAATTCGAGGCTTTTGGCAGTCAGGGTCCTGCATTGAAGAAATATGGAATTGTTCGAGATCGTGCCGAAGTGAAGGCTGCGTTGAAGCGAAAGGAACAAGCCATGCGCTTTGCCAGCAAAGAAGAAGGACGCATGCAGGAGCTGTTTGAGGCGGAACTGTACATCAGAAGATTCGGTGAATTCCGCTACATGGCTCGGGAATGGAGCAAAGAACGCAGAGTTATCTTCAAGGTGGAATTCTCGATGACTGGTCCGGAGACTCGATTTGTCATCACAAACTGCGAAAATGGCTCGCCAAGGAAACTATACGAAGAGCGCTACTGTCCTAGGGCTCAGTGCGAGAACTGGATCAAAGATTTGAAGTTGTACATGAAGTCAGGCCGCACCAGCTGCCAGGAATTTGAGGCAAATCAGTTCAGACTTTTCTTGCACGTGTTCGCTTACATTTTGAGTTGGGAAGTCCGAAAACGGGCGAAGCTGAAGGCTATGACGGTTGAAACATTCCGCTTACAGCTTTTAAAAATTGGTGTGCTGGTAAAGAGGACTTCACGGAAATTCAGTCTCCATCTAGCATCTGAATTTGCGTGGCGAGATCAGTTTTTGATAGCCTGGCAAAAGATCTAAATACTTAACACCCCAGAACCAAAACCCAGTCTAGCGAATGCGAAGCACAGTAGCTGGCACTGACGTGTCTCAAAACGCTTAAAAGAGCGCCAGTTTGCTGACTGTTGGATTAGCACGCCAAACGGACGGGACTTTTCTACAGGTGAAAGTGGCTGGCTAGGCAATTCCGCTTCAAAAACACCCACTTACAACTATATGCATGAATAGATGCGGCGAAAAAGAGAATGATTTTTCTCGGAAAAATCGGAAACGGCCGCTCCCCTTTTTCAAGCCCTTAAGAGGGTTATGCTTGGGGCGGCCGTTTCCAAACTTACGATAAAGGCAAGGAATAAAATCGGTACTTTATTCGACCTTTCTCCTTTTGCATTGCCAGAGCTGTTTTCTCTGGGCACTTTTAATATAGCAAGCTGACTGCCTCGGCACATCAGTCTCTAGGATGGTTTTACTCTTTAGAGAATCTCAGGATAGGTCTTGAGCACACGTAAGAGTTCGGCCACCGACCAAGCCTGACTGATGCAACCGCGCGCTTCGTGGGGCGACTCGCCATCAAAGATCTCGCTAATCGAGCCCAGGCAGGCCGCACTGTCTATATGTTTTATCAGGGGGCGAAGCTGCTTTCTAATCACGGCGAAATTGTCCTCGGTCTTGCCGAAGGCATATATTCTGGCATCCACCCAGATGCCGAGCAGCCAGGGCCAGACAGTGCCTTGATGATAGGTGAGATCGCGGTGTAATTGGTCAGCCGGTACTTGATCACCATAACGACCCCGATAGGCGGCATCATCGGGGCTGAGGCTGCGCAGTCCATATGATGTGAGCAACTTTGGTTCGATGGTTTCAAGCATGCGTCTTGCCCTTTCCTTGCTGATGAGCGGGAAAGAGAGCGCGGCGGCAAAAAGTTGGTTGGGCCTGAGGCTCCAGTCCAGATTGCCGTCATCTTGAAGAACGTCGGCTAAATAGCCTTTTTCGTCGCTCCAGAATATTTCCATAGACTTTTGGATGGCTTGGTCATAACCGGCATAAATAGTCATATTGCCATAGACTGCCGCATAGAGTTTGCGGGCCACTATGGCGAAGTTATGCCAGAGAGCATTGATTTCCACCGCTTTGCCATGTCTTGGTGTGACCACCAGGTCGCCGCATTTTGCGTCCATCCAGGTTAGTTGCACATGGCGGTCGCCTCCTCTGATAAGGCTGTCTGTGTCGAGCTTTAGACCATGCCTGGTGCCGCATTGATGTCGCTTGATGATCTCGAAGAAGTTATGTACCTGGCTGGATACAAAGTCGAGGTCGTCTGTGGCCAGGTAGTAACGATAGAGGGCTTCTCCCCAGAGGAAGGTGGCATCGGCGGTGTTATAGGTGGGCTCTCCTTTGTCAGGGAAAAAGTTGGGAATCATACCCTCGCTTAGATATTTTGAGAATGTCGCCAGTATGCCTTTGGCTTCTTCATATCTGCCGGTGGCCAAGCAAAGACCATTGAGGCTGATCATTGCATCTCTGCCCCAGTCTGAGAACCAGGGATAACCGGCCACTACCGAAGTTTGACCGGTGGAGCGGCGCTCTACCAAGAACTGGTCGGCTGCCAGCACCAGTTGTTGCATATAACGCGGTGCCTTTTCTAACTTGGCTTGCTGCAAGAGAGAGGTTTGTCTCTCTTGCACTTCGCTAAGCAGGTGCTCAAAGTTCAGCTCTTTCGCCTCGGGCTCTAAAGAGAATTCCAGGGTGAGGCTTTCTCCCAACTTTAGAGCGCTTTTGACAAAGCCCAGGCGCAGGCAATCTTCACTGTCGGGCAGACCGCGTTCCCATTCGCGACGGTAGAAATAATCTCGATACCAGGCTTGGCAAGCCTGGTACGAGGTTTCGCCGCCTTTGCAACGCAGATAAAATGGTACAGCTCCCGAGAAGGCTTCAATCTGTACATCGAGATCGCCTGCCCCATTTTTGATTTGCTGTTGGAAAAGCCAGTTGTCGGCACCCTTTGTTTGACTATGAAAATCGCGATAGTTGGAGATAACCGCAATTTCGATTGGTACCGACATCCGAACTTTTTCGTCTACTCCTCTCTTTTCCAGCTTGTAGTGCACATAGACAGATTGTCGTTTGTGCACTATCAAGACTTGTTTGACTAGATAGTAAGCGTCCAATTTGTAGCGCCAAGTTGGCACCGGCAGTGGTGTGAAGCTTTCTAGGAACTGTAGTCCCTCTGGGGCTATCGCTCCGCTTTTCCAGGCGTTTACTGCCAGTGCCTTGCCTGCCACTATTTCGTCGAGATGGCTGACCAGATTGACCCGGTCTACTGGTGGACTGAGAGCCGCTACAAAAAGACCGTGATAACGCCTGGTATTGGCCGTTGATATTGAACCGGCGGCAAAAGAGCCGAGACCGTTGGTGAGGAGCCATTCGCGACTATCTTCGCCTTCTATGTTCGGTGGGGTTTGCAGGGCTTCTTTCATATTTATCTATTTGTTTTGTTTATTGGTTATATGGTTGCAGGATTGTACCTTGCGGCACTGCTTCGATGGGCTGGAATCTACCAGCAAGAATATGCTCAGCTACCTTTTCGGTCAGTGCCTTATAAGCCTTATCGGTGCGTTTGAAGCGATGCGGGGCAAGCTTGATGCGCATCTCCATACAAAGCAGAGACAATGCGTCGACTTTGGCTGTGTCTCCGCTCTTGGCTGCATTGGCAGCGGCATTTATAGCTACAAACATTGAGGTGATGGCGGTGAGCGGCTCATAGATAGACTCAAGCATGACCAAGTCTTCGTCGGCCATCTTTTCTTGATATTTGATCAAGTTATAGACCAAGCCGATACGCCAACGGCGCCAGGCAGTCAGCGCAAAGCTTAGATAGGCTTTGAAAGCCTTGGGGAGTTCTGCCGATAATGCTTCTGGCACTGACTCTGCCTTTGCCGGAGCCAGTAGTCTCATGAAGTAGAAAGAAAGCTCGCCTATGGCTTTCATTTTTACCCAGAGGCTGTTTTTGCCCGACAATATGGGCTTTAGATAAGACTCGGCAAAGGCTTTAGAGATGGACTTTACCGCTGCTTTGCCCAGCATCGGGTTGGGACCTTCGTAGACGCTTGCCACCATGTCGTCTGCCAGGTTGTCGCCGATAGTGTGTCCCTTGAGCACGAAGCGCCCGCCGTGGGTGAACATGCCGTAATTGGTGGAGATGTCGCGCAGCCAATCTGTGGCGCGAGTTTTGGTGATCATCGATGAGACATCACCTTGAAAGCCGCTGTCGATTAGCGAAGCCGCCCAGTAAACCAGGGCTTCGCTGCCGGCAATGTAGGCTGCCTGCATGGCCAATAAGTGCTTGATGTATTGTCGTTCTTTTAGCTTGACGCCAAATGTGATGCGACTATCGACCCAAGGAAGGCAGCTGGCGAGAATGCGACGCATGCGCACTGCTGCACTGGCCGCAACGGCAAAGCGACCATCATCGAGGTCGTGAAAGATAAGCGAGAGTCCGTCGCCCGGCAGCAGATTTTTAGCTGGTACTTTCAAGCCGTTGAAATGCAGCCCTTTGTTGTGAATCTGACGCAGGGCATGAATTTCATAGTTGACTATGTTGAACTCTTGGCTGTCGCAGTCGGGAAGCTTGACTAGCAGCACTCTCAGATTGTCTTTGTATCTGATCAGAAGGGCGATTAAATGCCCATACCAGGCATTCGAGATGAAAAGCTTGTCGCCGTAGAGCAGAATGTTTTCACCGTCGTCGCTATCTTTTCCATAGGTGGTGATCTTGGTGATGTTGCAGCCGGCTGAGGGTTCGGTACCACCAAAGCCAGAGCGCAAAGTGCCGTCGGCAAGAGACGGCAGAAACTCTTGCTTTTGCGCCTCGGTGCCCCTAAACATAAGAGGACCGGCTGCTCCGATTAGTCTTTCTATAGAGAGCAGTCCGCCCAATATTTCGGCACCTTTTGAGCCGACTTCCAGCATGGCTTTGGCGAGGAAGTGTTTTGAGGCGCCGCTGCCACCGTATTTTTTCTCAATCGGTAAGCCCCAATAACCGGCTGCCGAAAGTGCCTCTATTACTTCGACAGAGACCTTGCCATCGCCATCCAAGAGGGTTTTGCCTGCGAGGGCTGTCAGGCAATTTTCCAGCGACTGTTCCGCCATTGTCTCGTCAGCTGCTTGCTTTTGTACGGCAAAAAGAGAGAGGGGCAGGGCTCCAGCCAAAAGGGCGGTTTGCAGAACACCGGTTTTGAGGCGGTGTTCATCTGCTTTGTCTTGGGCTTTGTCTAGTTGACTGACGATATCAATTTCTTCTTGACTCTTACCAGCCTTTTCAAGGGCGTCTTTGATCAGATCAGGTTCTTGATTGTTGTTTTGCTTGCTCATTTTGGGTTTCCTCATTGCTTGAGAAAACGGCTCGACAGAATTGCCGAGCCGTTTTTATTTCGTTTTCGTAAGAAGCTTTTCGAGAGAGTTAGAGAGCGAGAAAGCGCTTTACTGGTACTTGAGCACCATCAGCTTTTCTTGACTCATTTCTAGGGCGCTATGGTAGATACCTCCCATGCCCAGCCCCGACTCTTTGCGTCCGCCAAATGGCATCCAGTCTACCCGAAAGGCCGTGTGGTCGTTGATCATCACAGCAGTGGCATTGAGGGCGGTGGCACACTTGATCAGGCGAGCCATGTCCTTGCCGAAGACCGCCGCCTGAAAGGCACAGCTTAGGCTATTGGCGCTTGCTATGGCAGAAGCGATATCTTCATAGCCATAGATGCAGACCACCGGACCAAAGGTCTCTAACTGCGAAACCTTTGAATCGGCATGTGGATTGAGCAAGACTGTCGGCAGATAGTAATTTGCTCCAGCCGGTGCCGTCTTGCCACCCGTCAAAATAACTGCACCTTCACTGGCGGCTTCGCTTACCCATGTGTGTACACGCTGACATTCGCTCTCTCGAATAAGCGGACCGATATCGGTATCTTTGTCCTCGGCCTTGCCTACTTTCAATTTAACCGCTGCCTCAGCTAGTTTCTCGGCAAATCGTGCCGCATGCGCTTGAGGCAGATAGATTCTTTTGACCGAGACACAGACTTGTCCGGCATGATAGAACGCGCCTTTACTAAGCGGCGGTACCAGTTTGTCTAGAAAATCTTCTACCTCGTCAGGCGGCAGGGACGGCTCGATATCGACAATGACCGGTGCCACTCCGCCGTGTTCAAGGGCGCAGCGTGTGCCTGCAGCAAGCTTTGACCGCAGATACCAGCCTACTTTGGCCGAGCCGATGAAGGAGAGATAGGCAACCCGACTATCGGTGGCCAGCTTTTCAGCAAGGCTGTTATTTAAAATCAGGGCTTGGCAGTAATGACGCGGCAGCCCGGCTTTGTACATCAGTTCGACCAGACTGAGGCAGGAAAGCGGGGTGGCGGCGGCCGGCTTTACTATCACGGGCGAGCCTGCTGCCAGTGCCGGTATAGTCTGGTGCACTATCAAGTTGAGCGGGTGATTGAAGGCACTGAGCGAGACCACCACACCGATTGGTTCGCGGGTCGTAAAGGCCAATCTGCCTGTGGATGCAGCACTCAATCCCATGGGCACTTCTTCACCTTTGAGATTGTGAATGGCGCTAATGCCCAGTTTTACCCCCTGAATTGCGCGGTCGATTTCGATTACTGTGTCTTTATAGGGCTTGCCTCCCTCTTTCACGGCTTGATCAATGAGAGACTGGCGGTTTTCCATCATCAATTCAGCCAGGCGCTCTAGAATGGCAATGCGCTCATGTGGGGCAAGCCAGCGTTCCCGGTCTAGATAGAGAGCATGGGCGGCACTGAGAGCCTCTTCCAGATCTGCCGCTGTATTGCAGGCGATAGTGGCGACAGTTGAACCATCCGAGGGGTTCTTAACTGTTAAGGTCTCTTTCTGAATTGGGCTCGACAAGCTTGTCTCCTCTATTATCGAAGCAATGTTTGTAGAATCGTACTCGAAAGGAACATCGATAACATGAACTCCCGGTTGGGAAAGACATTTTTCGATAAGGGGACGCAGTCCTTCGGTAGATTGCACTCTGTAGCCTTTGGCCCCGTGCGCCTGCGCCAGCTGCACAAAGTCGGGGTTGGAAAAATCTAGTCCGAAACTGGCTTGTCCCATTTCGGCTTGTTTCCATTTGATCATGCCGTAGGCGTTATCATTCAAGACCAGTACCACTAGGTCAAGACCCAGTCTGATGGCTGTCTCTAGCTCTTGGGCATTCATCATAAAGCCGCCGTCGCCCGAGACCGATATCACTTGGCGATGGGGATTGAGCATTTTGGCTGCTATAGCCGAGGGTAGACCGGCGCCCATAGTGGCCAAGGCATTATCAAGCAACAAAGTGTTGGGCATATGGGCGCGATAATTGCGGGCGAACCACAGCTTGTAGAGCCCGTTATCGAGGGTGACTATGCCGTCTGAAGGCAGTGCGGCTCGAATGTCTGCCACCAAGCGCGGTGGTGTGACCGGGAAGGAAGCGATCTGGGCTTGGGCTGCGATTAGGCGCTCGCCGGCAGCCTTTACCTGCATAAATAGATCGAAGTCGAAACTGGCTTGGTCCAGGCTGTTCGCCAAGTTTCTGGTCAAGGCCTGCATGCTGTTGGCGATGTCGCCGACAAGTTCTAATTGCGGGAAGTAAACTTCGTCGACCCGCGCCGAAAAGAAGTTGACATGTAGAACCTTGGTTTTGCCAGGCTGCATCAAAAACGGTGGCTTTTCAACAATGTCGTGACCGACATTGATAATAAGATCGGCATGCTCTACAGCCCGGTGCACGATATCGCCGGAAGAAAGCGCGGCTGTGCCGAGATAGAGCGGGTGCCGTTCGTCGATGACGCCCACGCCCATTTGTGTGTTGAAAAACGGAATACCAGTCTTGTCTACAAAGTCCACCAGGGCTCGACTGGTGCGTTTCCTATTGGCGGCCGCTCCAATTAAGAGCAGGGGTGCTTTCGCCTTGAGAATCATTTCGCAGGCTTGCTTTATGGCCAGCTTGTCTGGTCGAGGACGCCTAACCTGGTGTATCTCCATTGGAACACCGTCCACTTCCTCGCGGGCTACATCTTCAGGCAGCTCGATATGACAAGCGCCGGGTTTCTCTTCGGCGGCCAGGCGAAAAGCTTCCCGCACAATTGCTGGAATGCGGCTGCCGTCTACAATTTGTCTTGTGAACTTGGTGAGAGGACGCATCATCTCGACCACGTCGATTATCTGAAACTGTCCCTGTTTGCTGTGTTTGATAGGCTTTTGACCGGTGATCATCACAATGGGCATGCCGCCTAGCTGGGCATAAGCGGCCGCTGTTACCAGGTTGGTGGCGCCGGGACCGAGTGTCGATAGACAGACCCCCGGTTTGCCGGTCTTGCGGCCGTAGGTGGCTGCCATAAAGCCTGCTGCTTGCTCATGCCTAGTGACAATGAGCTTTATTGAAGAGCGGCTCAGCGAGTTGATAAAGTCGAGGTTTTCTTCGCCTGGAATACCGAAGATATATTCAACACCTTCTTTTTCCAGGGCCTGTACAAATAAGTCTGAGGCTTTCATAGTGTTACCATTTGGTTTAATGTTTTTCTGACTGATTTTCTAACTGCTTTTCTGAGAGTCGGCTTCTGCTGCTGTTTCTTCTTTCTTGTCAGTTTCAGAGGGCGCTTGCGGTTTAGGCTGGCGCAGACTCTCGAGCAGGGCGACATTGCTGGCGATCGACTGTGCCGATGCCGCTAGGGCTCGGCTTTCTTCTTCGTTCAAGGCCAGTTCTACAATTTTTTCCACTCCGTTTCTGCCTACTATGGCGGGCAGACCGATATAGATATCTTGCAAGCCATATTGCCCGCTTGCTTTGACACAGCAGGGCAAAAGGCGCTGTTCGTCCAGCAAGATGGCTTCCACCATCTGAGCCACCGAAGCTCCCGGCGCATAATAGGCGCTGCCCGATTTCAACAAGCTGACTATTTCAGCGCCGCCGTTGCGAGTACGCTCCATAATCTTGTGCAAAGCTTCGGCTTCAATCAGCTCCGTGACCGGAATGCCCTTTACCGACGAATGACGCTTTAGCGGCACCATTAAGTCGCCATGTCCGCCTAGAACCATGGCTCTTACATCGGCTGGAGATATTTGTAAGTGGGCGGCTATAAAGGCTTCCAGCCTGGCGCTGTCGAGCACGCCCGCCATGCCCAGAACTCTTTTACTGTCGACCTGGGTGGTTTTCTGCACCAAGTCGGTCATGATATCGAGCGGATTGGTGACCACGATGAAAATGGCATTGGGTGAATACTTGATTGCTTCTGCCGCTGCCTGAGAGACGATACCGGCGTTTATATTGAGCAGATCATCGCGGCTCATATTGGGCTTTCTGGCGATGCCTGCCGTAATGACGACGATGTCTGAATCGGCGCTTTCGCCGTAAGATGACGTGCCAAGCAAGCCTGCCGAGCCCGAGCTGATTGATGCCGTTTGACCGAGATCGAGGGCTTTGCCTTTAGCCATTTCTTCATTTATGTCGATGAAAACTAGGTCGGCGATACCTCTCATGTGCAGGTATTGACCGGCGGTAGTGCCGACATTGCCGGCACCGATGATGGTTACTTTAAACATGATGTTTATCCTCAAGATTGAAATTTGTCTGGAAAAGAAAGAACCCGACAGACTTATCTGTCGAGTTCCGGTTGCATTGCTTTTGAATTTGCGGCTAGGCGGCTATTGCTTCTTGTACCTGCCCATACAAAATCTCAGCGATTAGTTCGGGCAGTTGAGCCAGTGATGCCGCTGTCGACCTGATTCTCACTTCTCTATCTAGGGGCGTGGAGCCTGCTTTGAGAGAGGGGATATGACTTTGCAGTTCTCTATAGCGGTGATGATCAAGGTCGTGATTACCCCAGTCGGCTTTGATGAAATCTATGCTGCACTGCTCTAGTGAACATTCTGTTTTGGCTTTGTCGACTTTGTTTTGTCGCCAGTTCTCGGCTGCTAAGCCTTCTTTGCTCTCTTTGTCACCGACGATGATGAGCTTGTCTTCGGCGTGCAGTCTTCGCGCCGCTAGTTCTACACCGGCCGAACTTGGCTTGGCATAAGCGGCAGGAATTGCCATTTGCAACTGTAGGTGGCGGCGATCAATTTGACTCATGCGCTCGATGATTTCGTCATGCCTTAGTTTAAGACCTCTTTGATAACCCCGATTTCTTAGTTTGGGCATGTCGGTACGTATAGCCACTACACCATCGATGAGCGGCATAAGACCAGTAAGGGCAAGTCTTTCCATAGTCACCCATTCAGGCGAGTCGGTGAGAATTACCAGTCTCAAACCAGGAAAACGTTTCCTTATAGAGGCAAGCACTTCATGCACACCGTCGTAAATTTTGATTTGGCGATGGGCATGATGAAAACTCTGCCAAAAGCGTCTAGAAGCCCGTTCTATGGACCGATGACTGATGCTGCGATGCTTCTTGAGCTTAGAGGCAATTGCTTCAATGACATAGGCATATTCGTGCAGTGTAGTCGACTGGGCCACATCGGCAAAGAGTTGGTTGAAAGAGCGGTGCTCCTCCTTTAGAAGAGTTGAGACTTCCTCGGTGGCCTGCAGAATAAAGTCTGCAAACCAGGCCCGGGTGTCGGTGAGAGTGTTATCCATATCAAGCAAAAGCACACTTTGTTCGTGGCGAATTTGATGGCTCTTCATCCTAACCTCCTTATGGCGCAGCAAGCGCAGCAAAACTATTCGCTTCAGGCGAACTGTTTCACTTCCGAATTTCTCAAGGGCCGGTCTGCGAAGCGCCGGGGATACTTCGGGGTGGCGCTCCGCAGATTGTTTCAGCTCCAGCTGAATTAGATGAGCCTCATTATTGGTTCGCCTTAAGGTGATGTCAATAGGAACTCTTTTTAATCTCTCCTAGAATCGCCGGTGATACCATCGTCAGCCCCGTGGATAGTAGGCTTTCTGCTTGGATAAAATTATGGAGGTTGGCATAGCAAGCCGACTTTAGTTGTGTCGGAGTTGTGGCGAAAGTTGCCGTTTAGGCCGCTTTCGCCGTCTCTTGTGAGACATTGGTCGCTGCTTGTGAGATATTAGTCACCACCGCAAGAACTGCCTCCACCGCAAGAACTGCCACCGCCGCAAGAACTGCCGCCGCTGCAAGAACTGCCGCCGCTGCAAGAACTGCCGCCGCCGCTGTGGTTGCTCTTCGAGCTTGAGCCGTCCGAATCGAAGAGTCCGGCTAAAAAGCCGCTTGCATTATCTGATGAATCTTTGTTGGCTCTAGAGGCAGAACCACTGCTAGAGAAGCGACTGCCGGAGCTATTCTGGCGGCGACTTCTGGCGACGCGCCTGCAGGAGAAAAAGACCAGAAACAAGACTAGAACGATTATGGCAATGAGTGTGATGATTGTGGTTGTATTGATCATCGGTGGCTCCGTGATTATTTGTTTTCGTCGGTGGTAAAGACTGAGGTAAGGTCGAGCAAATCTAGAACCATTTCTGCGACCGGTCCTTTGCAGTCGGTTACTCTTAAATATTCATGACAGATACTGCGTGCCCCGCTTAGGTCAAGCGCCCGCCCTTCATTGAGGTTGTTTGTGATTTTCGGCAGGTTCATACAGATTTGCCTAATTGGCAAGACTGCACGAAAAAGTCCGACATAATAGCCGGCATCAAAGCAGTTGGTGCTGTGACCGCTTTCCTCCAGTGCTTTCAGTCTTGCTGCTAGTGCTTGAAGGGCTGGTGCGTTTGCCTCGATGGCGATGGGGCTAATTTTGCTTTCTGTCATTTAAAACCTTTTGATTAATTGAAATTGTCACTGAGGTGGGCTGAAAGTTTGAGTTTCTAATTCTTTGCTGCTTGGCTCAACGGTAGACAAGCTGGTGCAGCAATGCCCAGAGTCATGCACATTTGTAGAGCCTGATCGATGGTAAGGTCGGTCTCTACAACTTCTTCTTTAGGAAAGTAGACCTCTAGCCCGCTAATCGGATTTGGTGGTGTGGGAATCATGACCACGACATAGACCTGCTGAGAGATCGAGTCGACTATTTCATTGGTGACGAAGGCAATTGTTTTGCCTTTGCCTGCCGTGAAGGGCACCATCACAACCCGTTTGAAGCTTTGCTTGTGGTCTGAATTTGCCACCATGTCAATGCCTTTACGCAGCGAACCATAGATCTGACCAAGACCGCGTATGTTGTAGATGCGCGCCTCAAGCCAGTTGAAGAAGATGCGCCCCAGCTTCCAAGAAACTATAAGGCTGATGGAGTAGAGCAGCAAGAGCATGAAGGTGAGGCTCAAGATGGGGCTATGCAGTGGCACCGGGGCGCTGGGAAAAATCCTCGACCAGACAGCGGCAACGATACTACCGAACCAGCCATCGGCGATACTGAGAGCTAAATTGAAACCGTATATGATGGCGGCGAAAGGAAAGAACAAGCCAGCGCCGCGGAGAATGTGGGTTTTGATATTGTCGAAGTTCATAGTTGTCTTGAGTCTGAGGGTAAGTTTGATGGAGTTTCACTGTTTCTGCACGCAAAAGCTTCTTCCGCTCCAAAGCGGAAGAGTAATTTGGAAAAATCGGACAGTCGCTATTTAGAAAAGCTTGTGCTTGGCTTTGGCTGATGGAGAAACAGATGTTTTCATTTGACTATGTTCTTAAATGTGGCTGCAATAGGCGCTTTTGCCCTAAGTATTTCTTAGTGATTGCGCTATTGTGCCTCTGGTTTCGCTTTACAAGATCTTGAAAGTAGAGAACTCGACAGCTTCGCTTTCAATCATGCGCTAAGGCGGCAGTTTATAGCTTCACGCCGATTAAATTGTCTCTTGCTTGCTTGCAGAGGCGGCCTCTTGTCGAGCTAGATTTCGGTCTTGATTTAGATCTGGTTTTCCATCAGTTGGGTACCATATTAGAAAGGAAGCCATAGCAAAGGAGATCGATTTTGAGTAGGAGCCCTGCTAAGCCTAATGTCCCGACTAAGCAGAAGAAAGCACAAATAAACCTAGGCGCCCTCAAAAAGCACAAAGCGCGGTTTCTTAAGTTCTTTCCCGAGGGGTTTGCCGATGAGCGCTATATCGCTTGGGAGCGGACATACAAGTGGAAGGCGCATGAGCTCTTTATGGAGCATCTGAGCAAGAGTAAGTGCCAAGCGCTATTGCGCAGCGGTGACTATAGCGAGATTGCAAATAGAGCCTTACAGGTGGAAGGAAAAACCAACTTCATTTTTTCTTTTCAAAAAATGGCATTGAGAGACGGTGTAAGAAGCCCTAGAGGGGCTCAACTATTTGCCGAAGGTCTCTTTACGCTACTCTATACAAAGGCGCCCCTGCGTGAGCGCTTCGCTCAGTGGATCGTCAACCTCTCTGAGATGCCGGTGCGCCAATCGCGCATTCTTTCCTGGCCTGTGGCGACTTTCTTTCCCTTTATCGCGCAGCCGCAGAATTTCATAATTCTCAAACCTACAGCAATGAAAGCGGCTGCCCTCGCCCTCGATTTTGATCTCGACTATACCGCCTCGGTCAATTTCACCACTTATGACAGTCTTTTGACTTTTGCCGGCTTGGTATCTAGTGCCATAGCCGACTTGCAGCCTAAAGACTTTCACGACATACAAAGCTTTCTATGGACTATCGGTTCGGCCGAGTATGAAAGATTGGAAGAAGAGCTGAAAGAAGAAGGTCTTTGGTAGATTGCCAATATTAAAAGCAATAGTAGAAAGCGGCGAATTTTTTAGTAGTGAAAGAGGAACTCTAGAGTTCCTCTTTGCTGTTTTTGCTTCCTGCTCTATGCCGATAATGCCAACCTGATGAAAACTTTGGCGAAGACTTCGCTTGCTTGCGCGCGCAGAGCCTGAGACTCTAAAGCAAGCTGAACAAAGGGGCGTACCACGTCGTAATGGCACTCGTTCAAGGACTCCCGCAGAAGTGTCTTGATTTGGTCGCTATCTATTGTTAGCTTTTCGACCACGCCTCTTTGGTTGTCCTTGGCGGTGAGTTCCATTCTTAGGTGTTGTTTTCGTTGACCTCTTTGAATAAATACAGGCGTATCAATGATTTCAATTTGATGTTTGGCTAGGGCTTTAGCCAGAAGGGCGACAGTCTGATTGCGGTCTAGATCAATTGTTGCATTTAGGTTCATCAGGTGGCTTCACTGTGGTTTAAAGATATAAATGCGAACCGGACAGTAAATGACCATCCGGTTCGCTGTTAGTTAATCAGATTTGGCGGTTAGCCTAAAAACTAGTGGCTAATCTGAATGCTCTCTTGAATTTGCAGAGAGCTGTTGTTCGCACCAGTCTGTTGACTAAATTGGTTGCCGCTGTAGTTGTTGTGAGAACCAGACTGGAAATTGAACTGACCTTGTTCGGCTTGATTGTTATGCCCGCTCTGTTGGTTCCACTGACCCTGAGTGGCATCGTTGAAGCCGCCAAATTGTTTGTTCCACTGACCTTGGCTGGCGTCGTTAACGCGCCCGCTCTGTTGGTTCCACTGACCCTGAGTGGCGTCGTTGAAGCCGCCAAATTGCTTGTTCCACTGACCTTGGCTGGCGTCGTTAACGTGCCCGCTCTGTTGGTTCCATTGACCCTGAGTGGCGTCGTTAAAGCGCCCGCTCTGTTGGTTCCACTGACCTTGAGCGGCGTCGTTGAAGCCGCCAAATTGCTTGTTCCACTGACCTTGGCTGGCGTCGTTAAAGCGCCCGCTCTGTTGGTTCCACTGACCCTGGGTGGCGTCGTTTAGGTGACCAAACTGCTTGTTCCACTGACCCTGGCTGGCATCGTTGAAACCGCCAAACTGTTGACTCTTCTGGGCTTGCGAGGCGTCGTTAAAGCCTCCTGTCTGTCGGCTTAGCTGAGACTGATCGACAAAGTTGGCGCCAGGAACCTGCCAAGCTAAGCTGGGCGTGGCAAGGAAAGCCAGTGTCAGAGCGATTACTTGGATCATTGCAGTTTTGTTTGTTTTGTTCATACTTGGTCTCTTTCGTTTTTGAGTTTTGGTTCTGACTTCGGTATTTGTTCGGAGTATTTTGGGCTTTTACTTGATTTAGATTAGTGTCGCTGATCGTCTCTATGCAGGGTTTGGGAGGTGATTGGGGCGGTGCCATAGGTCTTGCCGTAGTTTTGAGCCAACTCTACGGCCAAGGGCGCACCTTTCAGTTGAATGATGCATTGGTCTAGGGCTTCAATGGCGCGGGTAAGAATGCGAAAGCCGGTCTGATTGAGTTGATTGTTCTGCGCCAGCACTGTGCCTGTTTGCACAAGAGTGTTGGCAACACCGCAAGTCAACTGAATCTGTTGCTGCATGCGACATGGCATGCTTTCAGGAGCGTGGGAGTAACCGATGCCGCCTAAATATGTATAGAGCGAGAAACCATCGGCGGTGCCGGCACAATCGCCGCTGCGAAAGGCATTGGCCGGCGGACCAAAGGTGGTGTAAGACTTATTTGTCACTCGATCATGGCTGTCAACGTTAAGGGCGCCGCCTGTGGCAAGGTTTTGCTGCAATTGATTTTGTTCTTGTCCCTGACCCAGTTGGGGGGCGGCGATGGCTGTATTATGACTATCGTTGACCTGGCTCTGGTCTTGCCCTAGCTGCCCATTCATCTGACTGATGTTGGTGTTGCTGCTCTGATTGCTTACGCCGCCTGTGGGTGGAGTATAGCTGTCGTAGCCGCCTGCTGCCGCTGGACTAGCGCAGGTGGCGAAGATGACTAAGATTGCGCTAAGAGCGAGGCTGCCTAAGCCGGTATTCAACTTGTTTTTCATATTTGTCCTGAAGTTATTTAGTTGGATTCTATCTGTAATTATTCCGACGACTGAGTCGCTTCGAATTCCATTTCAATAGATTGATTTGCTAATGCTTTAGCGGTTTGGCGGTGGTTCTCGTGTGGATTGGGAAAAACAGATAGTGCTTAAGTTTTAGCGACTGACGAGCTTGAAGCACCAACTAGTTTGAAGCAAAGTGAAGCATGGCGCGATAAGGCTTTGGTGCCTGGAAAGAGGCGTCTTAGCGGTTTTGACTGCTTCGCTTAAGAGTTCGCTTACATGTTTTTTCGCAGAGATAGAGACCGAGGTCGGCTGGTTTCACTTTCACTGTCTCTCGTCTTGAGCTTTGTATCGTCTGCAGAAGTAAAGCTTTGCTGCGGCACCTAGTGCAGCTAAAAAAGAAGCCACGCTTGTTGCGTGGCTTCTTTAGATTTTGGTTTGTAGTTTGCTCTGGGCTTTGTTCAGGTTCTAGTTAACATCCAAAACCATGGCTCCATTCCAGGCTTCGACATCGCCGCCGTAGTTTGCCACTCTAGAGCCATGCAGAGCCTTTACTTTCGACCCCTTAAGCGCCAGCACAAAGGAACCGTTTTGGGCCATTACTTCCGAGCCTTCATGGGCAATCACTTTTGCACTTGCTGTTGCTTTTACTTTTTGGCATTCACCCACATGGGTGGTTTTGCCTGCCGGTGCTTGCTGCCAGTCGAGAGAGGCGCAGTACTCTTGTCTTGCTAGTCGTTTCTCTTCTTCGCTAGGTTCAGTCTTTACTTGCAAGATCTGTCCTTCGAAAATGGGATGCCCGGCACCGGCAATAGATGGATAACGCTCTTTGTTCAGTGCCACTATTTCTTTCACCTTCGACTTTACTTCGGCATCAGAGATAGGATTTTCAGCCACGCTGGCGGCATACTCTTTTTCCAGGCTTTGTTTGGCAATACGCCAGAGGCTATCGCCCCGGTCGACAATTACTAAGCGATCCAGGCGGTCCATGGTCTCTTTGTGATTCGCTTCCAGTGGGGATTGTTTGACCGAGATCTGATAAGAGTCATCGAACAGCTTTTGAGTGACTGTATCTTCGCCTCTTTCTTCGCTGGTTTCTTGGTATTCTAGAGTTTTGCCCACAGCAGTAAACCTCCGTGCTATGCCAGTACTACTGTATGACAGGTTGTACGGTTTGCTTAGGCCGTTTCTAGATTGTTTTGAGAGACTCTTGCTTGGTCGGCTGCCAATGCAATCGCAGCCTAGACGGATGTGTGAACGGCGTGGCCGGTGTGGTTGCCTATTTCTGCGCCCGAATTGTACGGGTAAAGACTGTGATAAAGAGTGCGCAAGCAAAAATGATAATGAGCGCGGCCATGATGATCATGCTGGCTTGGATTGGATTTTGGCTAAGTAAATCGAGAAAGTGCTTTTGCAATTTGTTGATTTCAGTAGGCAAAAACCAGGAGTAGACCCAGACGGCGATAGTGATTGCGGTGGTTAGCAGGGCACTGACGCCGAGGGGGTTGGTAAAGAGAAAGCTGCTTAGCAGTGAGATGTTATGCAGATTTTCATGCATAAGAAAGTCTTTTTCGCGACTTGACGCCGGGCTGTAGAGAGGCTTTTGGTCATACTTGATCAAGCCTGGCTTGAGACTCGACTCAAGCTGCTTATAGTTTTTTTCAAAGCTAAGGTCGTCGTCTTCGTACATCGTGCATCTCACAGCGCCAAGCGCCCACCACCTGAAAGAGACTTACCCCAAAGTCTGAATATTTATGCGGTCTAATCTCTCTCTCCTCTCGAGAGTTGCAAGCGTGAAGAGGCGTTAAGCAGATGATTCTTTACCCGTTTGATGAAATTGCCAACTGGCGCCTGCTTTTCTCGTCTGTCAAGAGTCGGGGGCTTTTGACAGTTTCATTGGGCTCGGTTCTTTTCAAGGCATGCAGTAAAATAGTCAACTCAGGATTTCTTTTATGAAGGGACAGAACGTGAATTCCTCCGCACCGGCTACCCCAAAAGGGTCAGATTTCATCAGAGACATAATCAATGACGACCTCGAAGCCCAGCGTCATAGCCAGGTGATCACACGTTTTCCTCCAGAGCCAAATGGCTTTTTGCATATCGGACATGCTAAGTCTATCTGCTTAAACTTTGGGCTTGCCGTCGAATACAAAGAGCGTCTTGGTAAAAGTAGATGTCACCTTAGATTTGATGATACCGACCCGGCTAAAGAAGACACTCTTTTTGAAGAGGGTATTCAGGAAGATGTGCGCTGGCTAGGCTTCGAATGGGATGGTCTTTATCATGCCAGTGATTATTTTGAGAAGATGTATGAATATGCCGAGCATCTGATTAGTGCTGGAAAAGCCTATGTTTGCAGTCTTTCTGATGCCGAGACAAAAGAGTATCGTGGCACAGTCACCACACCAGGTAAGAACAGCCCCTATCGCGACCGTTCTGTAGAAGAGAATCTCGACCTCTTTAGAAAAATGAGAGCGGGAGAGTTTAAAGACGGAGAGCATGTTCTCAGAGCAAAGATAGATATGTCTGCCGCCAATATGAAGATGCGTGACCCGATGCTTTATCGCATCAGGCATACTGACCATCATATGACCGGCGATAAATGGTGCATTTATCCGATGTACGATTATGCCCATCCTATTTCAGATGCTATTGAAGGCATCACCCATAGTATCTGTACTCTAGAGTTTGAGAACAACAGAGAGCTGTACGACTGGGTTATAGACAACTTGATCGATTATGCCAAGTTTCCCAGCCGACCCAAGCAGTATGAGTTTGCCAGGCTCAATCTCAATTACACAGTCATGAGCAAGCGTCGCCTCTTGGAATTGGTGGAAGGTAAGCATGTTTCTGGTTGGGACGATCCAAGGCTGCCCACAATCGCCGGTATGCGTCGCCGTGGCATAACCGCTGAGTCTATTCGTAATTTCTGCTCTATGGTGGGTGTTGCTAAGGCAAACAGCACGGTGGATATGGCGCAGCTCGAATTTTGCATTCGTGATGATCTGAACCAAAAAGCACCGAGAGTTATGGCTGTTCTCAAACCATTGAGAGTCGTGATTGAGAACTATCCGGAAGGGAAAGTGGAAGAGCTGGATGCTTCTTATTGGCCGCACGATGTGCCGAAAGAAGGTTCGCGTCCGGTTCCCTTTAGTCGCGAGATTTTCATCGAGCAAGATGACTTTATGCTTGAACCGCCTAAAGACTTCTATCGACTGGGACCCGGTAAGGAAGTGCGTTTGCGTTATGCTTATTGCATCACATGTACCGACGTAATTAAGGACGAAGCCGGTAATGTTGTCGAACTGAGATGCACATACGACCCTGAAACACTTGGAGCCAATCCGGTTGGTCGTAAAGTGAAAGGAACAATTCATTGGGTCGATGCCGCTCATTCTCAGGAAGCGGAAGTGCGTCTTTATGACCGCTTGTTGTCGCTGGAAGCGCCGCCTGTAGGCAAAGACAGCGAGTTTCTCAAGGCTATCAATCCAGAAGCGCTTGTCACCATCAAAGGTGCCAGAGTAGAGCGTAGTCTAGGTGAGTCTAAGCCGGGCGATCGTTTTCAGTTTGAGCGCCAGGGCTATTTCGTCGCCGATATCAAAGACAGCAAGCCGGGCAATTTGGTCTTCAACCGCATTGTCACCTTGAAAGATAGTTGGGCTCGTTCTCAGAAAAAATAAAAACTGGGGTGCAAGGATTCGAACCTCGGAATGTCAGGGCCAGAACCTGATGCCTTACCACTTGGCGACACCCCAATATATGTGCTAAGTCTAGGTAATCAGTCGACTTTCTGTCAATTGGTCTTTTCCTTCTAGCCCGGGCATTGGTCTGAAAGCCGCTGCTGTCGCTAGTACGAGAATGTGACAAATTTTTTCACGGCAAATACTAAAGCATATAAGAGAACGCGTGATTTTAAAAAGTGGTGAGTAAAACTGAAGCGCCGCCCGCCGACTGCCGAAGCAGAAGGAGGGCGGCCCAGCAGTGCGACCTTACCGTAGGGTTGCAGATGTCGTCGTGGGTGAATCCAGACCGGAGCCGGTGCCGGTGAGCCAATGCTCCAATGCTGCGCGAAGCAACATATGGGAGGAGCAAAGACCCAGTGAGGCGGCCGAGGCAGCCTCAGGCGGATGGGAGAGTCTGGACCCGATGTTGAGATTGAAAGGGTGGGAAAACACCTTTCTGTTCCTCGAGCGAATCAATACGGCGAACAGACCAGCGGTGAGGCTGGAACAAGGACCGTAGAGAAGACCGGACATTATTCACCGGGAAGGTAATGGGCTGAAGCAGCATTCCGAGACCAGGCGGAAGAGTCGGAGAGAACGAGGGCGCCCGTGAGGGATTGATAGCCCATGTGCCAACCGTTCCTTCATCGGAAGAAGAAGGAGAGGGGAGACGGACAATTCGTGCAGCAAGCTGCACCGGTCTGGCTTCCTGGAAAAGCCACCGATAGCCAAAGCCAAACTAGCTCCTCAGTCGGGGTGTAGGCCGCAGTCAGCGTGACGAGTGGACAGAAGCGGGAGTGAAGTTCGAAGACTTAAGCCAAAGACTTAAGTAAAGAACGACACCGCCGAAACTGGAGCCAGGTTGTGACGCCTTCTAGGGAGTAACCCGTGCGCTAGAAAGAGGGGCCGGCAAACGGGGCAATTGAGTGCTTACCCCAGTCTGTCAGTTTGCCGGTTTGATGCTGAAACAGTGTCGCGCCGGGAAAAACTCAAGAGTCTTGCGACAGATGAGAAAACCGGCCATGACCGAAGTCATGAGTGAGGGCACCAAATGCGGTGATGCCGTCACTGATGATTCCGGCGCTTAGAAAAGGAGAGCGCCTACTGAGTTTGTTCACAGTAGGCGCTCTTGCTGTCTTTGCCGAAAGAGTCTTGCCTCAGACCTTTAGGACTTTACCCAAGAGCAGTGTCGCAGCCTTTATGGCAATTGCCAATTCGGCGTTGTCTTGGTTTTTGTCGATGGCTGTCTTCAAGGCGGCATCGGCCGACTTGAGAGCAGCTTGAACGAGCTTGCTGCGCTCGTTGACCTGTGCTTGAGCTTCGTTTACCCGCTCGCCGTGTTGTTTTGTTTTGAGCTGATTGCGGGCTGTGATTTCACTCATGCGGGCGTGAGTGTTGAGGAAAGCATTGGCACTGGTCTGGTTCAGGCTCGGGGCTACTACTTCTGCCAATGCCGGTCGATTGGCTTTGGCTCGCTCGAATGCCTGCTGGGCTGTTTTCAGCTGTGCAAAGGCAAAGCAAGCTTTGCGCATGTTGTTGCGCAGCGAAGTGAGGGCCTCGCGCTCGGCGCGGCTTTGTGCCGGGTCTTGGGCGGTGGTCTCGCCCTTGTTCTTGACGGTTGCTCTGGTCTTGAGCAGGGCGGACAGGGCTGAACGTATGCCGGAAGCTTGCCAGCTCAAGAGCATGTGCGCGGTGTTGAGCGCGTGTCTTTCGATGGACTGCTGGCGGGTGACCACATGGTCTTCCAAGTCAGAGAGTCCGTCATGCACTTGCGAAAGACGTTCTTGCATCGCGTCCAGCCGACCACCGATTAGAACAGCCATGGCAGCAGCTTTCTGCTCGGCACCATAGAGTTCCTTCGCCCATTGGTCCAGGGTATCGAGAAGTGAGTCGATTTCGTCTTGCAAAGGACGGTTGGGTTTCTCCACCTCCGGCTCTTTCGCCTTGGCGTTGTAGCTGTTTTGCAAGACAGTGGCTTCCGGCTGTCGGGGCAAAACCGCAACCAGATCGCTGAGGGCCTCTTCAATGAGCGCCGCCATCTTGCCCAGCTCTGCTTCGGCAGTTTCCGAGAGTTGGGGCGGCTCGTAAGCCGGCGGTCGCGGCCAGGGCTTGCTTGGCTTGATCTTGCGGTCGGCTGCTTCTGCCTTCATCGAATCGAAGACATGGTAGCCTCGGTCAATCTCGCTGGCCAAAATGCCGACCATGCTCAGGCTCTGGTGGAAGCTTTCGGGGGCGCGGTAAAGCTCCCAGCCTTCTGCTTCCATCTTCTTGTGAAAGAGTTCTCGCAGCAGGTCTTCCACCTGGCGCTGAACTTTGTCGGTTGCTGTGCCCGCTTCTTGCGCTTGCTCACTACTTTCCCGGCATTCCAGGCAGGCTTGGCGCACAGCCTGTAGCCATTGAGCGGCCGCTTCTTGCGAAGTGCAGAGCCTAGTCTGGACGTTGAGGGGGCTCGACTTGAGCTGCTCCGCTCTTTCGTCCAATCGGCTCTTTTCCGCCTTGGCTTGCTGATGTTCGCGCACGGTCTGCAAGAGCGAGTTGACGAGGACGGTGACCCTCTTGAGCCAATTGTCCAGCATAAGCTGGTCTGGTTCGATAAGGTCTATTTTCTGACCGTCCAGCCCACGCACAGCGCGCTTACGCTTACGCTTGGCGCGCGGTTTCACTTTGTTCAGTTCTTCTTCTACCTGCTCGAGACTGCCCTGAGCAATGCGCCCTCTGGCCAAAAGTTCTTCTTTTTGTTTGACGCGTTCGCGCTTGAGCCACCATGCGCCCAAGAGGACGATGATGGCCATCGCCACTATGAATATCACAGTAGACATGGTTAACCTCCTCAGTAGACGGGATAGTTGGCTTCGCCGCCTTCGAGGGGCTTAGCGATAAAGGCACCGGTGTTGATCAGGTCGCGCAGTTCGTCGCAGGGTTTGGGCGCTGTGGCAATGTCGCGCGGAAGCATGGCGCAGAGCCCTTTGTAGAGCTTGACCATTTCCTCCTTGGTTTTCTCTTCCCAGTGCTGGATAGTGTCTGCCAGAAGCTGCGCTTTCGTGTGATTCTGGTGGTTTTCCAGCTCGGCTTTCCGGCAACGGGCCTGATAGCTCTCGTGCCAGGTCATCAGTGCTTGGAAGTCTTCCACGCTGGTCACTTCGCGGCAGGGGACAACGACGTCCCTGTCGGGATGCGCGTTACGTGCGCTCTGCGCTTCGTTGCGATGCCCCATGGCGAAAGCTACTTCGCGGAACTGCTTGCGCAGAAAATCGATCTGATCTTTCTCGACGGCTGTGACTGTCGGGCGGCTGAAGCTGTCGAAATGCTCAGGATTGTCGGCTCCCACTCCGGTGTAGAAGTAGGATTCGAGCATCCCCAACTCCTTACGCATGTTGGGCATGAGGTGCTGTTTTATGGACTTTACCCCGTGCACCAAAGCAAAGGCGCCGTTCTCAGACAGGGCCGGCTCTTGGAACTGCTCCTCTGCCAGCATGGTCTCGAGCTTGCTCTGTGCTTGAGCTAGAGCGGCTTTGCATGCCAGTCTTTCCTTGCAGAGCGGATAGATTTTGGCATGCAAGTCGCGTCGCCATTTCACCCGAGCTTCCAGCTCGCTCAGATAACGCTGCACCTCTTCTTCTATCGGTCGAACCGGTGTCTTCACCTTGTGCAGTTCGGTACCGCCATAAAGTTCTCTGGCAATAGGTTCGAGGTTGCTTTGCAGTTCTATGGCTTGAACATAGACGCAGAGCGCCTCGATAAGAGCCTCTTTGAGCTGAACGATTTTCTCGGCCAGCTCTGGTTCCAGTGCTTCCAGAGCCTTGAACGCCGGCATGGGACCATGCTGGTTGCGGCTCTGCAACAGGCTTTGGTAGCCCTTGCCCAGGGTGACCAGGTGGCTGGCTGCGGCAATGAGGGCATTGCTTTCACCGCCTGCTGCGCTTGCCAGAACAGCCTGAGCCAGTTTCTGCACTTCTTCGTTGAGGCTACTTTCGGCGGCGAGCACATCGCTTTTGACGGCGATGTGCTCGCTGCGTGCCACCAGAAACTCGCAGTATTCGCCGAGCATGCGTTCGACACAAGCGGCAATCAGCTTGCGGTCACTTGTGGTCGGTAGCTCGCCGCTCTTGAAGGTTTGCCAGCGCAAGTTTTCTCTGGCTTGCACTTGTGCCAGCGAGACCGAAAGCTCCTTCAGGGGGCGGTGCGCTTTGAGCACGTTCCCCATCAGGGCTTCTATGGTTGGAATTGATGCCGACGCATCCGCAGATGCGTCTAATACAGTTTGCTTTTGCATATACACATCCTCAGATTGTTCTTAGTCTTGGCTGCTCTGGGCGATGGCTGCCAGGGTTTGCCCCATGGTCAGCACCGCCTCGTCTTTTGACTGACCGACCAAGTCGGTGAAGAAGCGCTCGAAGGCTGGCGTTTCGATGACGTCGAGCCCGAAGTTCCAGGGAATCATGCCTTCTTGTTCGAATTTGAGCACCAGGTTGTGCAAAGACAACCAAGAGCATTCGGAAGGCTGACCATCCGAGAGCATAAGCAGAATCTTCACGTCTTTGCCGCTTTGTCTTGCCGACTGTCCCATTTTCCAGAGCATGGCAGCGTCGTTGTTTCCGCCGCCGCATTTCAGCCCGGAGACCTTGCGTTCGCCTGCTACGCCGCAGTCGAAGATTGTGTCTGAGGTGAAGCCCCAGAATCTCGCTGAAACGCCGGGCAGGTTGATCACAGCCTGCTCGATGACCATGGCGAAGAGCTTGCCCAGCCGAAACTTTTCACCGGCAGGCAGAGAGAGGGTGGGACTACCCATAGAGCCGGAGCAGTCGAGTGCTACTTCCAGATGCACTGAGGCTCTGGGATAGCGGTCGTCGTCTACAAAGATGTTCGACTCGCCTATGAGAGCGAGTTCGGCTTCGTCCACTAGGTCGTGACCGTCCGGTTGGTCTTCGCGATCAACCAGTGCACTGCCGCAGTCGGCCAGGTATTTGCGCAATTGGTTTGCCAGGGCGTAGGTCTCGGGCAAGAGCTCATCGACCACTTCCTGGTCGGGTTGCACCTGGCTGACATCATCAATCTGGATGAACCAGTCGGTCTTCATGTCGAGCGGCGGCTGGATGAACATCTGCATCAAGTCGGGCATCGGCATGAACAGTTCGTTCAAGATGAACTTGCTGATCTTCTTGCGGAAGAACCAGAGCAGCGCCAGCAAGAGCAGGAGCAGCAGAATGAGAGCCGCTACCAGCCACCAGCTTATCGATGCTGCTTTGACGATGAGGGCATAGATGATCACGCCGATGAGCGCGATAGGCATGGCTACCACAGCCAGTCGGAAATACTGGTTACGCCACCACCTGGCAAAGTAAGGTTGCAGCTTCCAGTAGGTGCGTCGGATGTGATGCCAGACAAAGCTCGCTGCCGCCCTGATCTTGCCCCAGATGAAGCTCAAACAGGCGGTGATGGCGCGCCAGACATAGCCGATGAAGGCCAGGACCGGCTTGCCGGTTACCGCCCAGAGCAGGCTGCCCAGGTAGGCAGCCAGGCGCAGCGGCAGGGAGAGCAGGGGACCGGCACCGCGTTGCAACCTCTCGCTGAGGCTGTCATTCTCTTGGGCGTGCTTGCTTTTGCCGGAGCCGAGCATGATGACGATCATGCCCATGATGACTATGAAAGCCATGCCGACAAGGCTGTACAGCCAGAACTCTCCCAAGTTGAAGTAACGACCCATGAAGATCAGTCCGCCCAGAGAGAGCAGGCAGCAAGGCACCATGACCACATAAGTGAGCCAGCCGAGTGGTTCCTTTTTGCGGTCTGCCTCTTTCGAGAGCAAGTTGCCGGCATAAAGAAAACCACCGAAGAGAAGCAAGGTGCCGGCCATGAAGAGCCAGTCGAGACTGAGGTGGAAGCCCATCTTGTAGAGAGCGTAGACCCCAATTGCCAGAAGCAGCAGCAACAAGGTCAAGACCACTGTTGCTTTTCTCTTGGGGCTGGCCGGTGGTGCCGGTGAACCGCCCTTCATGGCTTCTTTCAGTGCAGCCAACTGCGCTTTGATGTAGGCCCGGCGCAAATAAAGGAAGACGGCAATGGCTGAGAAAGCCAGACCGCCGATGAGAGCGACCTGCACCCAGAAGTCCACATCCTTTTGCAGGAAGAGAATGGACCAGCCCAAGACGAAGGCGCCAAGCGGAATGAGCATCCACTTGGAAGTAAGGAGTTTCTTGACGTTCCAGGTGGACGGAGGCAAGGGCGGCGGCAATTCTTCTTCGCCGTTGCCTTTCTCTTCATCCGGCTTCTCATTCTTCTCGTCTTTCTTTTCTTCTTCTTCGCCTTCTTCCGGCTCGGGAGGCGCGACTTCAGCAGGCAGTTCGATGCCTGAGGAAAGAGCCAAGTGAATCTGGCGGGTAAGCTTGAGCAGCTCTGCCTTTTCCAGGTCTTTGAAGTTGGCCGGAATCAGTGCCAATGCCTTGGCCACGACAGGGTCTTGGCAGTCGGGCATATGGCGGCGGAAGTGGTAGGCAAAGATGCCCCAGCGTTTGGCATAGACTTCGTGAGCCGCCACACCCCAGGGTTTCTTTTCTTCTTCTCCGCCATCGGTCAGACCAGTCGAAACTTTTGCCTGGTCACGAGACGGGAAGATGTGCGCGCACACGCTCTGGAAGCAAGCGCCCCAGCTTGGGTCGAGAGCTCTGCCTCGTCTTTCGTTCTGTTCGTCGTCGACCAGATTGAAGAGATGGCGGAAGCCTTCGGTGTGAGCAGTCTTGTACTCGGCATCGGCCGGCCACAGATGATGGGCCAGTTCATGGAAGCCGATGCCGCGCCAGATTTTGAGGGCTCTTTCTCGATTGCGAATCTTCTCCAGAACCTGGGGATTCATCACGACCGGAATAGCCTTCTTGAGCTGGTCGGTGCCGTAGGTGAAGGCAATATGCTTGCCCGCCACCATTTGTATGTTTACTGGTCTCCTGGCGTAGAAAGCCAGGTCTGAAGCCAGTTTGCCTGTTTCGCGCTCGAGTTCTTCGAGGGTCAGGCCGCATAGAAATTTGACCATGGCTACTCCTTATATCAAGCGCCGGGGCGCTGTTTAGATAGAGTTACTTCTTGGCCAGCGCATCCTGGATGAGCTTGTGCACGCGACCGGCTTCCGAGTTGGGGTCGTCGGCGGTGCCCGCGTATTGGTTGACCACAGCCGTGTCCAGCGCCACTTCGAGGGGGAAGCCGTTGGTCAGGAACATGGCGATGGTCTCGGCGCCGCGGGTGGAAACCGTCTTGGAAAGACGCATCTTGGGGTCGCGACGGGCGGAGCGCACCTGGTTGATGATGGTGATGGCTCGGTCCAGTTCGGTGCGGCTGCAAGTGGGGTAGAGGCGCAGGCAGTGAGCCAGCTCTTCTTCCTGCGGCATGACCAGGATCTTGATGATCGCCCAGCGGTCCTTGGCGGCAGCGTCTTCGCGGCGCAGGGTGAAGCCCTCACCGACGTTGCCCGCAGCCATGAAGACCACATTGTTGCCGACTGTGATTTCTTCGCCGGTGGGCAGACGCAGCACGCGCACGCTGCCTTCGATGATGTCGAGCAGGGCGTCACGCGCATCTTCGTCGATGCGGGTGAATTCGTCGATCATCACCAAGAACTTGCGCCGGGGGTTGGACTGGGCTTCCCGCAAGGAAGCAACCAGTTTTGAGTCAGCCCAGCGGAAGTTGAGGGTATTGCTGTCGGAGGTGGGAATGTAGCGGCCGAGCATGAAGACGAACTTCTTGATCAGACCGCCGCTTACCTTGCGGTATTCCCAGCCCAGAGTGCGAGCGATGGCGGCAGCGATGGTCGATTTGCCCACGCCCTGATCGCCTTCCAGCATCAGGTTGCGGCGCGGGTCTTGCAGGATGGTGGCGATCAGCTGTGCTTTGACGGGGTCGATGTAGACACCGGCGAACTGATATTCCACCTTACGTGAGACCGGGCGCACGAAAATGGCTCCGCGGCTCTCAGACTTGGGATTGGTGATGCGTTCGACCTTGCAGACCCAAACTTCACCCGGCTGCGGTTGCACACCCTTGTTGGGGTCTGCCACGAGAATGATCTTGCGGGTGCGACCGCTCTCGGTCTTGTTCGACTTGACGGCGTTGGGCGTTTGACTGGTCTTGTTGGCTTCCCAGTGCACCACGATGGTGGCGCCGGGGGCGACAGAATCTGACATATTAGTATCCTTCCGTTAGGTTAGACATTGATGAGCCAAATCGCTCTCACCAGACCCCTGCAGCAGTGCTTTCAGTCAGCTCTCAATTGGCACTCAACTCCCTTCGGTGTCGACCGAAGTTGTTTGACCGGATATTTAGCTAAGAGAAAGGAAAGAAGTCTGCTGGGGGTTCTTGATGAAAGGATTTAATTTAGGACCCTGAGCTTAGGGCCCTACATAGTGCGGAATCTATGGTCAGAAAGGAGAGTGATCTATTTTTAAGGGCTTTCAAGGGGGCAAGAAGCCGATTCTTCCTATCTTGGTGATGGTTTCTAAGAGATGCAGCCGCAACCTCTGGCGGTCACAGTCTTTTTGACTGGCTGAGCTAGGCTCGCTAAGCCCAAGGCTATTAGTAGTTAATCTGGAAAGAAAGCCGCCGCGAACTTTAGAGCGGCTTTAGAAAGAGTCCCTCTGAATTGCTGTTTCTATGCTCGTTCCCAAATCTCTTACTATGATAGCTTATAATAAGCTTCTCGAAAGAAAAGAGGCGCTGGGCGCCTCTTTTCAAAACTTAGAAAGAATAGAGAGGCGCTGGGCGCCTCTTTTCAAAACTTAGAGAGGCGCAACTAGGCGACCTTGCTGGTCGCTTCTTGAGCCTCGAGCGATGCTGAGACCTGCGCTTGCTTCAGGCTCTCCACCAGCATGTTGCGCAGATGCTCTGCCAGTGCCAGCGGTTCACGCACGTTGTGAACCTGAGGGCTGACGCCGATGATCAGGTGTTCGACGCCGTGCACTTCCACCACGGTGGGTGCAAAGAAATGCTCGCGCTGATTGGGGATGCAGGCGGCAAGCGTGCACGGGTCATAGAGATTGAAGGTCTGCACCAGATCCCAGATGCTGTCTTGGCTGGTCAGCTCGGCGCCATTGCCGCCCAGAAAGTTATTGCAGAACCAGGTCTTGTCGCAACGAGCCGGCAATTCCAGACGATTGGGATCGTCCGCCGCCATGTTTGCCCGTTCCCAGACTTTCTGGATGGCTTCTTTCTGAGCCGCCAAAAGGCGAGTGCCGATGGGATGACCAGTCTGCGCCATCTCTTCGTAGACCGAGCGTGGTACGCGGGCGGCCACTGCGGCATGGCGCGAGACAACGGTGATGGGAATCTCCATGTCCTGCAGCATGCGGTAGAGATAGCGGGTCGCCTCCAGGTCGAACTTGTGGTTCTGGGCGGTCTCATCAGGCAGGATGCGACCCTCGCCATCAAGCTCAGGCGCATTGGGATTGTCCTTGCAGGTCTTCACACCGCCCATGATCACCACGCGCCGCACCGCCTTTTGGAAGAGATAATGGTGTTCGCGCAGCACGGCGGCGGCATCGGTCAGACCAGAGATGAGTAAGAGCACGATCGACTTGGGCCGCGCGTTCTTGAGGGTCTCGTAGATGAGCGCCTTGCCGTCCACGACATTGTCGTGTTCTGCCAGATAGCCCACCGAGAACTGGTACTCCAGTCCGTCTTCTTCACTCTGCAGGCAATTGCTGCCATAGCCTACCGGCACTTGGTTCTGTCCCAAGAGCTGCAGTGTTCCCTTGGCCAGACGAGCACGCTGAGCGCTGGGGGCGAGATTGGCCACCACACCCAGCACCTGCAAGATTTCGAGGCGAATCATGCGGTTGAGCATGACCAGCACATCTTCGTCGTCTTGGTCGCGGCCCGGGTCGGTGATCACGAACAGATCTTTGAAGAGCGGAATCCAGATGGGGAGGGCTTTCTTCTCGACTTTTTCAACCGACATGTCTATGTCCTTTGTATTATTATGCGAAAGAGGAGGAGGCGAAGTGCCCCCTCCTCGAACAGTTAATCAAGCCGCAACATCCAATAAGTATCCAGGGATGCTTAGTGGATGCTCTGCACCCGGGCGGTGGCGCCCACGGTGCTGCTCGACTTGATCTTGTCGGTGCCGGGGATCTTGTCCTTGAAGCGCTGGTACAGGCTGTGGGCGATGATCGTCTTGGCGTCGGGAATGGCCGCCAGGTCGTCGATGTTGACCAGCTTGAGGGTGATCTGCTCACCTTCGTCCAGGGCGCCGGTGAGGCGACCGTTGATGTCGTCCAGCTCGGTGCGCGAGACTTCCCGGCAGAAGGCGAAGAAGCGCATGGTCTCTTCGCTGCCGCCCGGGGTCAGGTAGATGCCGTTCTTGAAGCCGGCCAGGGCGCCCAGGTCGACGAGTTCGCCGGGAGCCAGTTCGATGTGCAGCTCTTCCTTCAGTTCCTTGGCGGCGACGCCGGCGAAGTTGCCGGAGCCGTCCAGCATGCCGGCGCAGGTCTCGACGAATTCGAAGTCGCCGGTGGCCAGGCGGGGTTGCACGGTGACGACGGCGTGGGCCTTGCCTTCGCAGACCAGGACGGCCAGAACGGCGACGGCGCCGCCGCGGGCGAAGATGATGCCGGGCAGGGCGCGACCCTGGCTGTCGGCGACATCGGCCTTGAACTTGATGAAGCCGACGCGGGGACCGAACATGTCCACCGACTGGATGTGCACGTTGCGCACATTGAAGCGCTTGCGATCGATCTGCGCGAGCCAGTCGGTGAAGGGCTTCGCCGCAGTAGCGATGTTGAGGTCGATGCCGGCTTCGGCGGTGACGGTGATACCGCAGGCGGTGGTGACGCTTTGGCTTTGGTTGCTCATCTGTTTCTCCAGATATCTAAAGTTAGAGGTTGACTGAGGTCGACTCTCTCAGTGAGAGAGTATAGAACTAAATCCGTTTTCCCGAAGCTGTCTAGGCGAAGACCTTTTTCAAAGTCTCCAGATAGAGTTCGGCTCCTTTTTCTTTGAGGCCCTTGGCGGCAAAGATCTTGCAGCCTTGAGCTTGGTCTGTCGGGCGCTCCTTCATGAGCACTTTGCCCCATTCACTGCTTTCACGAGGCAGATGGGGGACTGACGTGATTTCCACAGGCACGACGTCGTAGATGGCGTCTCTCAGCGCTGCATCGAGGCTGAAAGCGGCGACGATGTCGTGGATGAAAATCAATTCGTCTGGATTTTTCTCTTGCCGAGGCTTGACCGCCGCGTCGTACCAGAGCGCGTAGAGATGGTAGAGGGCGCGGCTACCCTTGTTGTCGGGCAGCGCCTCTCTCAGTTTCTGTGCGTTCTGGAAGCCGATGGACTTGACGCGTGTCACTTCAGTCGGCATGAGATAGACCGGGCAGTCGAGTCCGGTTAAAACAGCGTTGGCTGCCTGCGGGTCGCAAGCAACGTTGAACTGCACTGCGCCGCGTGGTTTTTCATCGAACTGCATGAGTTCGACATTGCCCCAGGTGGCAAACATGGCATGTACTTCGGCAAAGCGACTGACCACTTCGGGACAGCGCACGATGAGCTGATGCAGACCGGTCATTGGTCCGCCCACAGCCACTTTCACCGAAGCCGGCGGCAGGGCGAGCAAGAGCTTGATCAGGTCTTCCTGGGGTTCGAGCTCGCTGTGTCGCAGAGCGGCGAGCGGGTCGACATCGAGAAATTTGTAGTATTCGGCGAAATGCACCCAATGTGGCACCAAAGTGCGCGGTGCGATGCCGCCGTCGAAGACTCGGCTCACTTCCACATCGAAGTGACGCAGAAAGTTCTTAGCCCGCATAGCTGATGCTTCTTGGGCCATGCGTGAGCTTTCCAGGTCCCATTCCCAGGTGGCGTGATCGCGACTGGCGTTGAAGCGCACCGGGCGACCGGTGAGCATGACAAAGAGTTTGGCTTGTGGGTTGAGCTTGGCTAGGGCCACCAGCTGAGCAAAGTTGTCGGGATCGGGAGCGTCGACCACCGCCAAGATTACCGTTTGATTTGACATAAATGCCTCCTAAGACTGCGAGGTTCTTGTGATTAGAGCTGCCTCAGGTTCCAGGTCTGAGCCGAGAGTCGGTTTGATGCACTCTTCGCAGATGCGTAGAGGAGAGTCTTACCGAGGTTTTGATTGCTTTATCTCTGGGCTAAAGTTAACTGGAGACTAAAAAGACAGATACAAACTGAACCTAGCAATGGCTTCATGATTACTAAACAGATAGAGATAAATTTCCTCTTGTAAAGGGGTAAACTAAGTTGAAGTTGTTAGCGCAAGTCGTGAGAGGCGCATTGTCGGTGGTGTTGTCGGGCTTGCAAGCCTTTCTAAATTGCTTGCGCTCATGGCGGGCGGGCGGGGTAGATCAATGACTCTTGAAAGTGATTCTGTTGATGGCCTTCAAGTCAACTATTGCCAAATTTGTAAGCAGGAGTATCCTCTCGGTTCGTCATTTTGCCCGAAAGATGGCGGCGCACTAAGCTCGACTCTCAGCTATAAGCCAGCCTCTTTTATGCTGGAAGGGCGCTATGAAATAGTCGAGGAAATTGGTCGTGGCGGCATGGGTGTGATTTACAAAGCATATGATCACAAAGCACCAGTATCAGAAAGTGAAAGTGCTTTTGAAACAGTCGCCATCAAGGTCTTGGTGAAGGAGACCGCCGAAGACTCAGTCATGCGCAAACGCTTTATGAACGAGGCTAGGGCTGCATCCTCTCTTTCTCATCCCAATATAGTCAAGGTTAAGGACTATGCTGTAAGCCAGGATGAGCTGCCGTTTATGGTGATGCAATATTTGGAAGGAACTCCTCTGGATGAATTACTGGAGAGTCCAGATTGTATGCTTTCTGTTTTGATTCTCTGCCTGATAGACATTTGCGGCGCCCTTGAGCATGCTCATCGTCGTCATATTGTGCACCGCGATATCAAGCCGGGTAATGTCATGGTTTTGCCCGCGCCGGTTGATCAATCGGGTCGCAATTTCTCAGCGGTTTTGGTCGACTTTGGCATCGCCAAAATATTTACACGTCCAGGGCAGATTAGTTTGCGTCTCACTCAAACTGGAGAGGTCTTTGGTTCGCCACTCTATATGAGCCCCGAACAATGTATGGGTCAGAAAATAGATCATAGGTCAGACATTTATTCGATGGGTTGTATGTTGTTTGAATGTGTGGCCGGGCGGCCGCCCTTCGAGGGCGAAAGCTACATAAAGGTGGTTTTCAGTCATATCAATGATCAACCCGAGTTTAAGCCTGCCAATGCTATTGAAGCCAGGCTTTATGAGATCGCTCTCAAGGCTCTGGCTAAAGAACCTGATGAGCGTTATCAATCGATGCTCGAAATGAAGGATGATTTGCAAAAGTGCTATGACTCGCTCGAGTTTTACAGCGCTGAGCAAGATCGCTTTATTCAAGAGCCTCAAGCTTTAGCTGATGATGCTGAGAGAGCGAGGGAGTCTCATCAGAAACGTATGCTTGATTTGCTCGCCCTTGCCGAGAGTGGTGATACCCAAGCAAAGATGGAGCTGGTTTATTTTTATAGCCAGGAATGGTCGCAGTCTTTTCACCCTGAAGAAGCATTTAGATGGTGCGAAAGCGCCGCCAAAGACGGTGATATCGAAGCCCGACTCGATATGGGCTCTTATTACGAGAATGGTTTTGGTGTGGAAGCATCCGATGCAATGGCTTTCTACTGGTATTCATCTGCCGCTCTGGATGGTAATGCTTTTGCAGAGTATCTGGTCGGTACGCGTTATCTAGAAGGTCGTGGCACCGATAAGAACATCGATTCGGCTAGACATTGGCTTAGTCGAGCTTGTGAACATGATGATGTCGATGCCCAGTATTTTCTTGGCTATAAATTATTGCACGGTGAGGACTTCGAGCCTGACGGAGAGACCGGACTTTACTGGCTCAGTCGTTCTGCCGAATTAGGCAATGTTGATGCCCAGATTGCCCTAGGCTACTTCTATCTGACCGGCGCCAAGACTATGTCATGCAAGCCTAATCAGCAGTTGGCGCTATATTGGATGGAATGCGCCGCAGAGCAGGGCAGCAAGGAAGCCAGAACCAGCCTGGGCGGTTGGCTCGCCGAAGGCAGGGCGGGAACGGTTGATGAAGAGAGGGCGGTTTCGCTTATCAAAGAATGTGCTTCCGAGGGCTATCCTGCCGCCTTGACTTGGCTTGGTACCTTCTATCTAAAGGGCTTTCACAAGATCAAAAAGGACCTTCAAAGGGCTTTAAAGCATCTAAAAGAAGCTGCCGAACTTGATGATGTCGATGCCATGTTCTTTCTTGCCAATAGTTATTATGATGGAACTTTTGGTGAAGAAGACCATGAGGCGGCATTTTATTGGTACAAGAAAGGTGCCGAATTGAATGACCCTGACTGTTGTTATGCGCTTGCTTGTATGTATCGAGACGGACATCGGGGCAAGAAGCCGGAAGAGTACATAAAGTGGTTGCGGCAGTCTGCTGAACTGGGAGTGGCAGAGGCTCAGTTTGAATTGGGTAAGTTTGAACTGGACGATGAGAATCTTGAGCAGGCTCGCAAATGGCTTAGTTGCGCCTGTGATAATGGTCTAGAGCCGGCCTGTAATCTATTATCGGAGTTGGACTAGTCAGTCTAGACTAAAGCTTGCGACCTCTAGAAACCGGACCAAAGAGAGTCTCGGCATCGGCATCTTTTGCTTTGCGGCGTGCTTTCATTTTTTCAATTTTCTTAGGCGATGAAGCGTACAGCTCCAACTTGCTTGTGAATATTTTTTTTGCTCGCAGTCTTTCTAAGCCGTACTCTGAGACACCAGTTTTATTTAAATCAAGATATTTGAGTTTGGGCATGGCTAGTGCAATCGGCACGATGTTGTCGTTTACCTCTGGGTTAGATGAAAGATCGAGAGAAGTGAGACTTTTACAAGCAGGAAGCACAGTCAAAGCCTTCATGTTTACGCCGCTACGATTGAGGTTTAGTGTGGCAAGTGCGGGATACTCTGCCAGATACTTGAAGTAATTTTTGTCTATGCTTGAGTACTGAAGATCTAGAACCTTTAGTTTTTTGCAGGGGACTAGTTCCTTAAGAAAGTGACCTTGCATCTCACATCCCAACAAATCGAGTAATTCAAGTTCTCGGCAAGCTTTGAGGCTTGAGAGTCCTTTGTCGGTGATTTCAGCCCGGCTAAGAACGGCGGTGCGTAGTGTCTTGAAGCGACTCAAAGCTATGAGTCCTTGGTCTCCTCTACCAATTTCGTCGTCTTGCATCGCTATGAAACGCAAGACGATTCCGTCGAAAGCATTTTCTGGAAGACCCTTTAGGAACTGTGGATTTTTGTAGAAATTGCCGTTTGGTGAGTAAGTGACAAAGGTATTGGGCGGGATATAGACATTGCCGCGGGCCAGTAAGGGTCTCGATTTTGTCAGCGCTTTGCCTACTTCTGAACCAAGCAGTCGGTTCTCGGTCAAATTAAGTACACCCAGGTCGACATCAGGAAACTGAAGGCGCCTGGCTGGACAGTCGCGTGGCAGCAGTTTGAATTTTATTTGAGAATACTCCGACTGATTTTTCTCTGCAGCCGATATCGCAGGTGCGCTAAGCAGCAAAAGTCCTGATATTGCACAGATAGCTTGCCTGACTTTGCCGAGCATGTTCCACCAAGTTCTGAAACTTTCCTCCTCTATTATTGCGCAAGCCTCGTTAAGGGTGTTGATGAGAGCATTTTAGTTAGCTGTATTTGTCCTTAAAGTTGTAGGTTGCAGATCTACCCCTTTTGTCTGCCATAAGAAATTCAACAACCAATCCAAAGCATCACCCGATTGCTGTTTTGACGATCCAATCCTGAACCCCGGTGGTTCCAGTGCCGACTCGTCTCTATGCTTTCCTGTCTGATTGGATTTGAATTTCATCTTTCGGCGGCAAAGCCCATCAACCCACTTAACTTTCCCTGGAGGAAAAAATAATTTAAGGAGACATCATGTGCTATCTCTTTCTTTCGTTGATTTAGTCAGAGCCTTTTCTCTGTCTTTAGCTCTTTTCTGTGTCAGTAGCACTGCCGGTGGTGCAGGAGTTGTGCAGCCTGATCGCCAAGGCCAAGGTTCTCCGCCTGCCCCCGCTAAGGGTCAAGCTTCTGAGAATGCACCTACTCAAGCCGGCGACCAGGCTCATGCCAAGGACGCTGACTCCATCCCCCAATCTGCACCGGTGCTCAAGGGGCGGGTAATCTTGCTTGATCCAGGCCATGGCGGCAATGATCCTGGCGCCATGTATAACGGAATCGTCGAAAAGGATCTCACTTTGGCTGTGTCGCTGTCATTGCGCACCAAGCTTGTCGCCTTGGGTGCCAAAGTTGAGATGACTCGCGATGTCGACAGTACTTTGACTTTGCAGGAACGCTTAGACCAAAGCAATAACAGCTGTCCCGACCTGTTTCTTAGCATTCACGCCAATGCTGTAGGCAATAGGGCCATCTCTGGTATTGAGACCTATTGGCACGATTCGGCTGATCAGGCTCTGTCCGACCTATTTCTAAGCACTCTTTCTGTCGATCTTAACGATCCGGCAAAGTGGAGTATGCAAAGGAACCTCTTTGTGTTGACTGGCAATAGAGCGCCGGCATCGCTTGTTGAAATTGGTTATTTGACCAATAAGGCTCGCGCTGCTCTGCTCAAGACTTCCACCTATCAAGACAAAGTGGCTTCTTCGTTGAGTCGGGCTCTGGTCGCCTATCTGACCGACCCGACCACTCTCAAAGGTTGCCAGCCGGTTGCCTAGTCCATCAGTCTATCGGAGAGCCTGCTTCAGGCAGACTCTCCGAAGACAGGGCTAAAGAACTTGGCTCTCTTTCAGATGCTATTTTTTAATCGGTCGAGATATTATAAAATGTAGTATAAACGAGAAAAAATTGATGTCTTCTCTGTTTGATCTTCTCAAGGAGAGGTTCTGACTAGACCGGTCGTCTCTTTCCCGGCGAAAAGAAAACGGTCCGGACCTGCATTTCTGCAAGATCCGGACCGTCTCTTAAGGGTTGGCGTTTACGCTCAGCCCTTGGTTGCCTTCTCGTCGGCGTCCGCCTGCACGATCAGCGCCTCGAGCTGGTCGAGGTAGCTGGTGAAGACGTCGAGAGCCGACTTGATGGCATCCGGGCTGGACAGATCCACGCCGGCGCCCTGCAGCAGGTTGATGCTGAAATCAGAGCAGCCGCCCGAGAGGAACTTCAGATAGCGGTCCACCGCCGGCTGACCTTCCTTGAGGATCTGCGCCGACAGAGCAGTGGCCGCCGAGATGCCGGTGGCGTACTTGTAGACGTAGAACGAGTTGTAGAAGTGCGGGATGCGCGCCCATTCGATCTTGACCGGATCGTCGTCGGCCACGCAGTCGCCGTAGTACTTCTTGTTCAGGTCGAGGAAGATCTCCGACAGCCGGTCAGCCGTCAGGGCCTCGCCCCGTTCCGCCGCTTCGTGGGCCAGCATCTCGAACTCGGCAAAGAGAGTCTGGCGGAAGAAGGTGGCGCGGAAGGCATCGAGCTGGTGGTCGATGAGGTAACGCTTCACCGCCGGGTCGCTCTCGGTGGAGAGCAGGTGGTGCGCCAGCAGGGCCTCGTTGCAGGTGCTCGCCACTTCAGCCACGAAGATGGTGTAGTTGGAGTACTGGTAGGGCTGCGCACGACGCGAGAAGAACGAGTGCATGGAGTGTCCGGCCTCGTGGGCGAGGGTGAACATCTGCTCCAGCTTGTCCTTCCAGTTCATGAGCATGTACGGAGGCGTCCCGAAGGTGCCGCCGCTGTAGGCGCCGGAGCGCTTGCCCTTGTTCTCGACCACGTCCACCCAGCGCGAGTCGAAACCGATGCGCAGATTGTCGACGTATTCCTGACCGAGGGGCTTGACCGCTTCCAGGATGACCTTCTGAGCCGTCGGGTAGTCGACCTTGTAATCGACCGAACCGACCACAGGCGCATAGAGGTCCCAGAGGCGGATCTTGCCGGCGGGCAGCAGACCCTGCTTGGCCAGCTCACGCTCCTTCAGCTTGACCAGACGGTGCAGAACCGGCAGGTAGGCATGGGCGGTCTCGATCAGGCTCTTGTACACCGAAAGGGGCACATTGTCCGGACCGAGAGCCGCTTCCAGGCAGGAACCGTAGCGGCGGGCCCGGGCGTAGAAGATATTGGCCTGCACCTGTGCCGAGTAGATGGCGGCGACGGTGTTGCGGCTTTTCTCGAAGGTCTCCATCATGCCGCGGTAGGCGTTCTCGCGCAGCACGCTGTCGCGGCTGTGCAGGAAGACGCCGTAGCTGCCGTGGGTGAGCTGATGCTCGTTGCCCTGGGAGTCCTTCACCTTGGGGAACTGGATGTCGGCATTGTCGAACATGCCGAAGATGGTCTGCGGACCCTGTGCCACCATCGACTGCTGGGCGAGCAGTTCCTCGACCTCGGGGCTGCGCACATGGGCGCGCTCGCGGTTGAGTTCATCGAACTGCTGCTTCCAGAGCGAGAGGCTCGGATACTTGGTGATGAAAGAAGCCAGGCGCTCGGGCTTCATCGAAAGAAGCTCGGGCGTCGACCAGGCCACCGCCGCACCGTATTTGGTGTAAAGCCCGCGGATCTTGTCCTCGCGCTCCTGGTTGGCAGTGTTGGCGGTGTCTTCGTCGGCCTTCATGCTGGCGTAGACATAGAGCTTGCTGAGCTGCTCGCCGGCCTTGTCGCGCTCGCTCAGGAAAGCGAGCAGCTGCTTGCCGGAACGCTTCAGCTTGCCCTTGAACTCGGGGAGACGGGCCACAATCGCTTCGGTGGACGCGTAGGCGGCGTCCCAGTCAGCTTCGGTGGCGAAGATTTTGGAGAGGTCCCAGGTCAGCTCGACGGGAACGTCGACGCGGGCGGGGAGTTCTCCCATCACAGTAGCAGTAGTCATGTGTGCTCCTAATTTGGACCAGGTTGTTGATAACCCAAGACCTCGGTCTGGCTGGAAACCGTATAGACAGCTAGTAAATCATTTTTTTAGTTGAGGTCACCAGACAAAAGGAGGAATTGGGGTTAAAAAGACATCTCGACACTAAATTAAGTATTGTGTCGCTGCCAAGATCTAAACTGTCGCCGGTTTGATTAGATGGGCTACCAAAACCTCTGTTTGTGTCCGGAATTGCCCAAGCAGTAGGATGTCAAGCGTGGAGCCCCCGAGAAGCCCTTGATTAGACGCTCTTCAGTAAAAATGGCGGAGCCAGCGCGAACTATAAAAAAGCACTTCAAGTGACATAGATAAAAGGCAATTTAAACAATCAAGAGCCCTTTCGAGAGCTTTTCATTTGCTTTCTTCTTGATGTCTAGTCTAGGTTGCAATTACTTTCTCAACTATTTTCTGGACTAAAACCAAACCCAAGTTACTTAAACCACCGACAACTACCTTGTCTGTGCTCCAGCATCAGCTTTTGGCTGCTGCTCAAATCATGTGGAGTATGTCTATGAAAGCTTTTCGTGGGGCTGAATTCCTCTTCAGCCTTAAATTCTGGTTGAAGCGCCAGTTCCTTTGGCCCCTCTTCCCGTCCAGCCGACCGCGCATAATTGCTCTCCTCGGCGGTCCTGGTGCAGGTAAGGGTACAGTGGCCGGGCAACTCGCTCCAGCTCTCAAGCTGACGCATATCAGTACCGGCGCTCTCATTCGCAAGGAGATCGCTCAGGGAACTGAGTTTGGCAAACGAGTCAAGGACATGGTCGAAAAGGGACAGCTCATCCCCGACCAGATGGCCCTCGACCTTTTGGAACGTGCCCTGAGAGCGCCTGAGAACGCTCGCGGCGCCATTCTCGATGGCTTCCCTCGTTCCAAGGGGCAGGCTGAGCTGCTCGACAAGCTGCTTTCATCTTGGAGTCTCTCGGTGCAGAAAGCCGTTTGGCTTGAACTTTCCGAAGAGGACTTGGTGGAGCGGCTTTCGCTGCGGCGCACCTGCTCGAATTCGGCTTGTGGGCGCTCTTACCATCTCAAGTTTGAGCCCCCCAAGCGCGATGGTATCTGCGATGCTTGCTCAAGCTCGCTTTACCAGCGCAAAGACGATGCGCCCGAGTCAATTCGCGAGCGTCTCGTCACCTACCGCGAAGAGTCGAAACCTTTGCGGTCTTACTATCAGCGCACCATGGGCGGTGCGTTGGTTTTCGTCAACCCGACCAATGCCATGACCAAAGAGCAGGTGCTGGCAAAGGTCAAAGCTGTCGTCAACGACTAAGGAGAGAAGCTGTGGACCTGAACTCAACCATGACTGCGAACCTGACCGCGCACAACCAAGACGATCTGAGCGAGGCTGCTTGCCACGCTCTGGAAGCGGCTCGCTATCTAAGCGAGACCGATCGAGTCTTGGCTCGGCACGGTGAAGTTGTCGCCACGCTCTTCCCCGACCCGGTCGAACTGGAAGAGCGTGGTGCTTCTCTGCCAGTGCTCTATCAGGCCATGCAGAATGGTCTGAACCCGGATGTTCTCGGGCGGTTGCTTGCTGCAGGAGTCGAGCCCGGCGTTCTCAGTGACGCTCTGGCCGGCGGTCTGGAGCCGAGCGCTCTAGAGCATTTGGTCGAGCAGTACGCAGAGGAATTGGCCGGTCATCTGGCCAATTTCGTGGAAGCGCAAAAGGAGGCTTCCTTCGATTCGGGGCAGGACCGCGTCGACCGGGTTCTGTCTCGCCTGGGCGAGTAATTCGCCCTTCGTAAATTTATTCCTGACTTTCAACCCTGAACAGCGCCAGCAACGATCTAACAATCGTGAAAAGTGAAATCTTGCCATGGCGCAGAACTGAGAGAAATCAATGAGTAACGATACTCAAACCCCCAAGGACGCTGCACCTGCCGAGGCGGTCGCAGCCGACAATAACAAGACCCAGACCGCGACCCCGGCCCCGGCTGCGCCCAAGACCACGACCCAGACTCTGGACGAGGAGCTGAAGCGCCTGCAGATTCAGGAAGCGCGGTTGCGGGTGGAAAAGGCGCGTGCCGACAAGACCAACGCCGCCCAGGAAGCCGGTATCAAGCTGGAGCTGTCGCGCGCCCAGTTGCGCAGCGCCCAGCTCGACCTGGAGAAGAAGGAGCGTGATGCAGCTCGTGAGAAGGCTTCGGCCGACGAGAACCTTACCTACACCTTCTACGACGGCGTCACCGACGAAAGCATCAAGCCTGCTCTGCAAAAGCTTGGTGACTGGAAGCGGCGCTTCCCGGGCAAGGCGATCACGGTGATCGTCAACTCGCCCGGCGGGTCGGTGCTGGCTGGTCTGGCGCTCTACGACTACCTGCAGATGCTGCGGGGCGAAGGTCACCATGTCACAGTCGTCTGCTTCGGTATGGCGGCTTCGATGGGCGGCATCCTGCTGCAGGCCGGTGACCGTCGTCTGGTGGGTGCCAATTCCAAGGTCCTCATCCATGCCGTCTCGGGCGGTGCCATCGGTACCGTCCATGCCATGGAGGACCGAGTCGCCTTCTCGCGCAGCCTCTGGGAGAATCTGAAGAAGATTCTCGCCACTCGTTCGGTGCTCAGCGAGGCGCAGATCGAGGAGCGTGCCCATCGCAAGGACTGGTGGCTCGACGCCGCCGAAGCGATTGCTCTGGGCTTCGCCGACGAAGTGGTGCCTGCTCCGGCCTTCGCCGGCGCCAAGCCCAAGGCTCTGGCTCCCGCGCAGTCGAAGAGGCGTTCGCGCCGTCGTCGCTGATCTGGTCGGTTTGCCGGTTGCCGCTTTAGCGGGTCTACCGGTTTCCGATTGACTCGGTGACTCTTGAGAAGGAGGGCGGTTTTCCGTCCTCCTTCTTTTTTGCCGTACTATTTATGGTAATGTTTTCTTGGCGCCTATCTAGCCGCTAAATTGGTCTTTGAGACAGTCTTGTTCTGATTCGAATCAAGGCTTGTTTGGCAGGGTAAAATAAGCATATTATCTAGACTGCAAGGTCTAAGAGAGCTAGAAAGAGTTTGAGGTTGTTGTGCGAGAGCATCAAATCAGCGTCAATTTGAAGCCGCAGCAGTTCGAACTATTGCAGCGTTTGGCGCGTGAAAAGGGCTATAAATCTGTCAGTGCTTATGTGCGCGAGAAAATTGTGGAATTAGCCATGAATCTCGAGCCGATTGGCAGTAATGAAGCGCGCAGTGCCGGCGGTCAGTCAGTGGTCGATGCCAGGTTAGTCAAAGATCTAGAAAGAATCCACGAGGAATTGCGTCATTTCGTGCAAGAGTCACTGGGCACTGCAGTTGAAGGCGGTACTCCTCTAGAAAGCAGCGATATGGTTTCAACGGTCGAAGCGCATTCTTCTTCTGATGTCGAAAAGTCAGTCGACATTCAGGTCCGCGAAGACGCCAATCGTTTTGAGGGTCAAGCAATACCTCGCTCTAACTTGGGAGGTTTCGGCTTTGGCTTGGGCGGCTTAGGGGCGATGTTTGGCGGCAGGGCAGGCGGTGCCGGTCTCTTGGGTGGGGGCGATAGGCTATCGGGCTATAGAGAGATTTTGGACGATCTAGAAGAGCTTGCCGACCGAGCTTTTTCTATCTCACCGCGCTTGGGTTCTATAGAAGAAGAGGCCCAACCGGAAAGTGAACAAGAAAAAGAAGTAGCGACCACAGCTTTGCCCGTGCTGGAAGAGATTCCACTAGAAATGGTTTCGGTGGTGCCTCCTGTCGATGTAAATGCTCTTTCAGTGGAGCTGACATTGCCTGATATCAATGCAGTTTCAAACTTAGATGAAGTCTCAGAGCGAGAAGAAGTCACCAAGATAGAATCGTCAATAGCGGCGACTGACCAAATTGAGGCGGAAGCAGTAAGTCCAGATGTAGCAGATGGTCTATTCTCGGGCGGCGAAGAGGTTCCTCTGCCGGCGCACGAAATGGTAGCCATGGCGGAAGATGATATCTTGAGCGACTTGCTGGACAAAGAGCTCATCGCTCTCAGTCAGGCGCCGCGAACAGAGAATCCGTTCATTAACCTGGCTAGCCCTGGTTTTGTTTTCACGCCCGAAGTGTCTGGGCCGCCTAATGACCAGTCTGCGCAAATGACCCCGCCACAGCCAAGTCTTGACTCCTTCGGTGCTGAAGAGCAAATGACCTCGCCGCCGCAACCAAGTCTTGACCCCTTCGGTGCTGAAGAGCAAATGACCTCGCCGCCGCAACCAAGTCTTGACCCCTTCGGTGCTGAAGAGCTAATGACCCCGCCGCCGCAACCAAGTCTTGACCCCTTCGGTGCTGAAGAGCAAATGACCTCGCCGCCACAGCCAAGTCTTCACCCGTTCAGTTCAGAAGAGCAAGAGCCAACACCGGCAAGTTCTATATATAGTGCCGACTCTAATGAATCGGTTATGGGTGCCCTGGCTGATTCTCTAGAGTCCAATAGTGCTGCCAATGTGAACAAAACCTCATCGGACGATGACAAAACCGCAAAGCCAGACGGGGTAGTCAAGGGGAGTTCTCAGGGGGGAGAGTCCCAGGATGTAAGTAGCGGTGGGGTTTCCGGTCTCAGTGGTGGTCCTCCCCCAAAGAGACGTCGAACATGAGACGCGTTGAATTGACGCTAGCCCCTTGACCACATAACATGGCTATGGTCGCACTGGGTAGTGCATTGCAGACCGTCCGAGAGGCAAGCCCCTCCGGCTCGGTTAAATTCGCTCGCAGACGACCGCATGACCCCCAAGGCTCATTACATTCTCGGTAGGCGTGGTATATAGGGAAATAGGCAGGTAAGCTATGGCTCGAAACTTTATGGAAACAGAAAGACCCAACGAAATTCAGCAAAATCAGGCGGAAGCTGTGGATCTGCGAATGCAACCGCGGCAAAGTGAGTTTGCCAATCTGAACATTCCGGAACCAAAGCTGGAAGTAGAGGACGAAAAGTTCAAACCTCTCTTTGACCCTAAGTATGCTTTGCAGCCGGAGAACTATCCAAATGGCGGTATCCAAGGCTTCTATAATGCTTCCTTTGACCGTCTCAAGTCACAAGAAGCTAGATTGCCTAATGCCTCTGCTTCTGAAATCTTGGCGATGATTCACAACAACACCGTGCTTGGTGCTTGCACTGAATACCGTTGCAGCAAAGTGGTGCAGCGTCATATCGCCAACGAAAACATGAAAAATGACGGTTATTTAGAATGCTAAAGCTGCGCGGAGCATGAAGCTCGGCAGTCTATCACCCACGAGAATTAAAAGAGCCGCCTTGCCGGGCGGCTCTTTTTTGCTTGCTTTGTCTTCTCGTCTCGCCTTTATTGGGCAGGCTTCATTGAAGTGATCAGTGAAACAAAGCTCTTCACTCGGTCTAAGTTAATTGTGTCAGCGTTCTGCTGCGCAATAATCAAGACCATGCGGTCTTCGCCCTCTGGGGTGCAGGCCCCGATTAGAGAAGCGGCAGTATTGCCGCCCTTAGCTTGGGTTTTACCGTAGACATAAGGAACCTTGGTGCCGGCAATGTCGAACTCGCCTTCACCGCTCACATCCAGCTTGCCTCCAGCTGCAGAGCCGGCGGGGGAAGAAGGCATTTCCTTGCCGCCTTTTAAGGCGTCGATAAAGTCTTTGGCGGTGATCTTTTTGCTGGCTTCCATTTTGTAAGACATAAGCATGTAGGTATCTTTGGCTGCTTCGTCGTTTATAGCTGCAAATTGGAAGGCACCCATAAGATTTTTGCCGACTGCATATTTTAGATTGGCAGGCAGGGGAGCCATTGTGACTATTGAGTTTGCAGCTTTTTCAACTGCTTTCGGGTCGGCAAAGTCGCCGAAAAGCGACCACAAAAGACCACCCACAATGAGGAGTCCGATGAGGCTGAGTACACCCAGACCAATAAGGATCTTGGCCCAGAGAGCAAGCCCGCGACCCCTACGGTAGTGGTTCCAGTTCCTGTAGCTGATTTGCTGCATAGTAAGTCTCTCGTTCTAAGAGTGAAAACGAGTACATACTAGCATCTTTGCTGCAGACTTTAGATGTAGCCTAGATTCTTTTGGGTGCCGGCCGGAGGCAAGATGCGCAGTCTTCTCTGCGGTTCATCACCCACTGAGCGGCTCGACAAATTGAATCTTTCCACCAATTGGTGCTGCAAGCGTCTGATATAGGCTTTTCTGGGCGCTAATTCGGTCGGCTCCAGCCGATCCATAACGCGGTTTATTGCCTGTCTTGCTTCCTCTAGAGCTACTTCTGTTTCGTCTATGTCGCCTTCTATATCAACCGAGCCGATACTGCTCTCTTCTAAGTGGAGAGCTTCTCTGAGAGCCTTTTGAATCTGCGGCAGGTTGTTACTCTTCACCACATAGACCGGAACACCTTGAGCTTCCGCCAAAGAGAATATTTTTGCACCGGCTCTGGCATAGCTCCTAAGGGCTAGAATGGCGTCGGCTTCATCTATGGCTTTGACCACTTCCACCGGCAGCTGTAAGGTCTTTACGACCCTTTCCAGAAGACCTTTGCTAACTGCATAGGGATAAACCTTGAGATGGGTTTCCTTTGGCGAAGCCCAGTCTGATGCAAAAGGTTCCAGGCCTTCCATCATGGTGACAGTCACAGTTGGTTCGGGCTTTTGCACCACGGCAAAGTCGCCGGTTGATTCGTCCCGCTTTCTAATTTCTGGATGAATCTGCCAGCCGCGCAATAACTGATCTACTGCTTCGCCCACATTGCGGTGTACTGCCAGGGTCTGTCTATCGATGATTTCAATGCAAACTTCAAAGGTTGGTTGGTTGGATCTTTCCAGCACGGTTTTTTGCGTGCCGCGGCGGCGAGCTTCATCATCGCCAAGGGTGACTGTTTGAATGCCGCCCACCAGGTCTACCAGGGTGGGGTTCTTGAGCAGATTGTCTAGGGCGTTGCCGTGGGCAGTGCCTATAAGCATGACACCGCGTTCGGCAATGGTGCGAGCCGCCTGTGCTTCTTCCTCAGTACCGATTTCGTCGATAATGATTACTTCGGGGGTGTGATTTTCCACCGCTTCAATCATTGTGGCGTGCTGCACTTCCGGTCTCGGTACTTGCATGCGTCTAGCCTTGCCTATGGCAGGGTGCGGAACATCGCCATCACCGGCAATTTCATTGCTTGTGTCAATAACAATGACGCGCTTGCCCAGCTCGTCTGAAAGCACCCGAGCCATTTCTCTAAGTTTGGTGGTTTTGCCTACACCGGGTGGTCCCAAAAAGAGTATAGATTTGTTCGATTCCACCAGGTCTCGAATAACATTGATAGTGCCTGAAATGGCTCTGCCAACGCGGCAGGTCAGTCCGATGATCTTTCCGGCGCGGTTGCGCATGGCTGAGATGCGGTGCAAGGTGCGCTCGATGCCGGCGCGGTTGTCGCCCGAAAATTCACCGACCAAGGCAATGGCTGCTTCAAGGTCTTCGGCGGTTACCGGTGAGTCTGAAAGGTTGACTGTATGCCGGTCGAGATAGCGGGCTTCCGGCAGACGACCGAGGTCGAGCACCACTTCATAGAGTCCGTTTGTATCGTTTTCCAAGGCTCTGCGCAGATTTGGCGGCAAGATTGCGAGAAAGGAGGAAAGATCATCGGCTGGTGCGACTTGATCCATTGGTTTTCTCCTGGAGGGGCGAGTTTCTACATCCGGACATATATTTTTCACAGGCTGCTCTTCTCAACTTGTACCGGCTTGGCCGTTATTGGGATACAGCAGTAGTAAGAAAAGGATTATACCCTCAGCTGACTACTACCAAAAACTCATCTAACCGACTTCTCTCCAAAACCTCCTTCGTGATTTCTTGACCGGGTACTAAAATAGGGATTCCAGGTGGGCAGGGGGCGCGCAGTTGGGCTGAAATTCGCCCCAAGGCTTCATGCCTTGAAACTAGAATCTGCCGACATTGGCTCGCTTGTTGCGGGGTAAGCTTAAATTTGAAAGGGACGAGAAAGGTGCCCGGGGCTTCGCTGGCGCCAGCTTCGACTCGATAGTCTTGCAAGGCCTGCACGAGTTTGGCACAGTCTGCGTCTTGGCTGCCCAAGCCCAGCATAAGCAAAACACCCTTGCCGAAAATTGCTTCGGGGTAGATGCCCCTTGAGATGAGATGGTCATATAAGTGTTGACTGGAGCCCTCTTTGGGCTTGATCAAAATATGCGCATAAGAACGCATTTGAAAGGATTTTCGGAAGCTCTGCAGATCCTCTAGAGAGTCTTGGTTGCCGGACAAAATCTCTATATGATTTAACCTTGCCAGTTTGAGCAGATCTCTATGCAAATTGAAAGAAAGTTGTTCGAAATGCTCTAATTGCTTTCTCTGAGAAACTAGAGCCAGAGCGGCTTCTATAGAGGCAAGCAGCAAATAGCTTGGGCTCGAGCTTGTCACTCTATTTAGTTCTTCTTTCAGGCGGCGCTTTTCAATCGCGCAGCCATAGCCGATATGCAGCAAACCTGTTTGTGTCAATGCAGTAAGTGTTTTGTGAAGAGACTGGGCGACAAAGTCGGCACCGGCTCTTAGCGCTGGTGACGGCAATAGATGCGAGCCATGTGCTTCATCCACCAATAGGGCATGTCCATGTTCATGCACAATGGCGGCGATTTCTTGCAAATCGCTGCAATCGCCGGTGTAAGTGGGAGAAACTACTACGGTGAGTGCTATCCTGCCGTTTTTCTCGGCCTCGAAAATGGCTTGCTTGATTGTTTCTGGTTGTACTTGTCTATAGATTTGCCATGCTTGATCAAAGTCTGCTTCATACCAAACCGGCTTGAGGTTGGTGGCGCTCAGCGCCTGCAAAACCGAGCGATGGCAATGCCTGGGTAAGAGAATTGAGTCGCCACTGCCGGCGGTGGCGGCGACGGCGGCCATGATTGCACCGGTCGCCCCCTGGACTGAAATGAAACTGGCTGCCGCTCCGTAGAGCTTGGCAGCGGCTTCTTCCAGTTTGGCCAGCGGTCCTGCCGGGTCTGAAAGTTCGTCCAGTCCCGGTAGTTCGGTCAGGTCGAAAGCGGCATTGAGGGGTAAGTCTGGGCTAAGTACGCTTAGTCTGCCCTTGTGACCAGGGGTATGAAAAGAAGCAGCCTCAAGCTCTAGGTGTCTACGCATGGCTGCTGCTAGAAAAAATCTGTTGTCTGATGCCGCGGCCCCAGCTTGAGAGCTTTGTAAATCGGATAGGCTTTGGTGCTGCTCTTCCAATTGGTTCGGTATTCAGAGTACTAAACGTTATCAGTATATCATGCGAATCTCTTTGGCAAAATCTAGCTTTCGCACTCTATAAGCGGGTCTTGCGTATATGCAGTACACCGGTTTTGCTTTATATAAGCGGGCGATTATATGTTTGTATCGATACTGCCACCGCATTTTTTCAAGAGTTTGGCGCTTGCTTTTCGCTTAGGGCATTTAGATCGGTTGTCATTTGCACTCGTCTATATTTATCTGCTATTGCCGATTCTTCAGCATTTAGATCGCGGCATAACTAGCAGTATTTTCACGGTTTTTTCACGCTTGCGTCGCGATACTTGTTGGTTGGTTGGTCGAGAACATTGACCAGGCAGCAAACTGATTGAAAAGCCGCTCTAGGGGCGGTTTTTGTGCTGTTGCAATGATATCGTCATAGTATTGCAGCGGGGCCTCGCTTCGTGCGAGATGCGCTATCGAAGCCGCTCTTGTTTTGGTGAAACTCTCTCTAAGAAAGTCTGCTTGAGGCTTGCTTGTTCCTTATTAGGGCGGCAAGACTGAAGAGGTCAATATCTATTTTGTTTTGCTTTGGGGGAAGCACGCAAAATCTAAAAAAGAGAAAGGTCTCAAAATGCAATGCTACACAGTAGAAGTGACTGAAACCGGTCTCGAGGTGAGGCACGGGATCGAGTTCGAATGCGAGGCGGCATCAGGCTGCGCTCTGGTCAAGAACCTCGAAGCCGTCCATGTCGATGACAGTTTTGCCGAGTTGGCCGAAAATGAACAGTTCGTGTTCCGCGCCGATATGGTCAGGAGAGCTTTCGACAGTCTTTGGCTCATGCCTACGTCGGCTCAGCGCCGTCCTGATGAAAAGGTTTTGGTTCATCTGCGCAATGTGCAAGTGGCTTCTGTCGAAGCGCTTTCGCTAAGTTCGCCCTGTGCAGTCTCGGGTAACGGCGCGCTCTTCTCTCTCAATGTCGGTGAAACTGTCTTCTGCCGCAGCGGGCGAAGGGTTCTCTGGACCTTGCGTTTCTGGCAAGGGCAGTTCTATTTCTGCGATGAGCCAGGTCGGGCACCCGCCTATTGGTCTGCGGAACCCGGTTTGATGCAAGGCTAGACGAGCGATTCCGGCAATAGCAAATAGCCAAAACTATTGCTATTGCCGGAGATTCTCTTGCTTGTCTGCAGAAAATTTTTGCCTCGTAAATACTAGGCGTTATAATAGAAAATGGTGAAAAAAAGAAGAGAAGCAGCCTTCCTTGGTGGAAGGTTGCTTCTCAGTGATTCAGGCTGTGCTTATTTTAGTTCTGGCGGACAGCTCAGGCGAAGCGCTCGCAGATGGCGCTGAGCTTCTCGGCGATCTCGCTTTCGTTGCGGCCGGTCACCTTGCCGATCATGGTGCGGGTGCCGTTCTGGTCGTTGCGAGGGTTTTCCCAGCTGACGCCGCTGACGCTCTCGAGGCGCGGGCGCAGACCGTTGTTGCCCTTGAACTCGCTGCCGCTCAGGCCGCGGGTTGTCACCTCGATGTTCTTGCTGTCGTTTTCGCCGACCTGCACCGTCACTTCGATGCGACCGCGCTTGAAGAACTGACCGGCGTTGAGAACTGCCGGGGTCCGGGTCTCGGGCTTCTTGCCGGCGCTCGGTGCAGCACTGCGAACCGGACGTTCTTTGCCCAGTTTCACCGGTGCCACCTGGCGAAGATCCGCACCGCGAGCCATGTGCATGCACTCTTCGGTGAACTGGAACTTGCTGCGGCTGGCGAACCAGGCGACGGCGCCGGCGGCACAGCCGAAGAGAGCCTCACTGCCTGCCGGCAGGTCGATGCCGAAGTGGTTGGCCGCAAGGAACGCGGCGAAACCAGCAACGACGCCCACACCGGCGGAAAGGAGGCTGCGCAGAGAGAGAAGGGTAATGCGTTGACGTTGGCACTTGTCCATCATTTGCTCCGAATTGATTTGATGGTGTGCAGATCTCTTCTCGCCGAGCCTATCGAGGGCGAAACAGTCAGAGCAGGCATTCTAAGTAAACCACCGGTGGGGATGGTTTAGGAAAGCGGCTTATGGCTGGTGCTTGGGCTCTATGCTCGGTTTGAATGATCTGCGGTGAGAAAAGGTAGAAAAACAGGCTTAGCCTATTACTTGTTCTTTCTTGCTCATAGAGTAATGAGATTAAGGGCGTCTCAGGGCATGTGGGTGCATCGAGCGTGCCGCTTGCCACGTCAGACTATTGGGACTATTGTTCGGCGCTTTTAAGATGAAAACTGTCTTCGGAAGCCCTTTCTTGGGCTAGCGCAATTTGCGCTATTTTAAATTAAGCCTCTCTGCCTTAGCTCTTTTTGCAAGTGCTCTGGTGACTGAAAGAGAATCGAATCAATGCCGACCGCTCTGGCTGCCTCAACATTTGCCACTAGGTCGTCGATGAAAAGGCATTTCTCTGGGGGCTTTCCGGTTTTTGATAGGGTGTGATGATAAATTTCAGCTTGCGGTTTGGCATAGCCCACTTCAAATGAAAGTACCAAATCTTGGAAATGTCTGCTCACCGCAAATTTGTTTTCCAGATAGCGCCAGTGTGACTCGTTTGTATTGGAGAGCAGGTAAAGCGGATATTTGGTTTTTAATTCACCCAGCAAGGCGCTCATCTCTTCGTTCTCTCTGAAAGTGGCATTCCAGAGTTCATGAAACTGCTCTTCGCTCAGCTGCACCTCGGTGACTTTCTCGACTTCGGCAAGCAGTCCGATGGTGTCGATATGGCCGGTTTCATAGCCCAGTGAGGCTATGTGTTTGAGTATGGGCTTGAATTGGTCCTGGCTCAGGCTAAAGGCTCTGCAAAAGCCGTTGCATACTTCTTCCCACTCAAAGTCGACAAAGACATGGCCCATGTCAAAAATTAGTGCCTCGGTTATCTCAGTCATTTCTATTCCTGCCTTTTGAGGAAACGGCATAAACGGCGTAAGCGGCATATATTATCGCAAATGCTGAGGGCGAGATTCTAATCGCTGTGACCATATCTTGCCATTATCTTTTCGTAGATTGTCAGTAGACAAAGCCGAGCTTAATCCCCCGCCGACTAAACAGAATAGACTGTTGATACCGCCCACAGTGTCAGCAGTCTATTCCGTTTTTGCTGGAAGGTTTGCTGTGTTGGAAAACTATATATCGTCGTAGAAAACGACAAAAAGAGAAGCTCCAGAGTCGACCGGGATGATCCGCTTTGTGAGCGGGTCCCGGTCGACTCCTTTGCTTCAGTCGACTAAGACCGAGGTCTTAGCCTTAGTCGATGCGACGCCGGCGACGGCTGACCGTGCTGGTGCCGCCCTGCGTGCCTGCGGTGATGCCGCGATTGTCGAAATTGCTTTCGATGGAAGCGCGGTTGGCACCGTTCAGCAACTGCTGGTCGGCAGTGATGAGGGTGCGACGCAGGTCGCGGAAGGTGACGCGGGCAGCGGGGACCAGAGCCAGCGCCATCAGGTAGATGCGCGCATAGTTCTCCAGAGCCGCTTCCAGGCTGGCGCCGTCGTCGGTGACAGCGCTGCCCGTGGTCATGGCTTCCAGCAGGTCGGCCAGGGCGCCGCCGACGATTTCGCCGTCGTCGTGCACCTCGCCGGTCTTGTCACGCACCGTCTTGCCGTTGCGCTGCTTCCGGATGCCATCCGGCGGCAGAGCGTAGGCGCCGATGATGCGCGGGTCGGCCTTGATGTCGGCACGGGTGACCGGGTAGCCCATGAGCCCGCCGAACTTGAGGCGGAAGTAGTAGCTCACGAGCAGCTGTCCGAGGACGTCGCCGGTCGCTTCGTGGATGGCGCCACCTTCGTTGCCGGGCAGGTCCTTGCCGGGCGCCTGGATGGTGACGATGCCGTGGCCGTTCTCGTGCCAGCTCACGCCCAGGTCGAGGAAGATGTCCTGCACCAGACCGGAACCGATGCCGGAACCGATGCCGATGTGGACCTCCCAGTTCTCCGGGTCGAGGTAGGCGTTGTCGCGCACGCTCGGGTCGTTCATGAAGACCTTGAGCGGCTCGTACTTCGTCTTCATGCCCAGCTTTTCCATCCAGACCAGCTGGGTGTTCAGGGCGATGTAGGTCATCACCGCCGAGAACTCGTCCTTCTCCTTGCTGACGTCGAAGTTGTAGGTGCCGTCCGCCTTGGCCTTGACCTCCACCCACTTGCGATTCTTGCGAATCAGCATGACCAGGCGATGGTTCTTGAGCACCGACGGGTCGGGCAGGTCATCGACGTAGTGGTCGACCACCTGCTTTCCCACGGCCACCTTGGGGTCGGGAATGCGCAGCAGGGTCTTGGCCGCGATGCGGTTCAGACCGACCTGGGTGCGATTGCTGACCACCGAAAAGTGGAGCTTCGACTCGTGGTAGAGCACTTCGCCGGTACGGGCCTTGACCAGCATCATGAGGAGCTGACGGGGCTCGCAGATGGACAGCTCGACCTCGTAGACCGGGTCGAAGCGCCCTTCGTGCTCGGACAGAACCAGCTCGGCCTTGGCGTCGCAGGTCTCGAGCGCGCCGGTCAGGTCGCGGGCGAACTTCTTCAGGTCCTTGCCCAGCGAGCCGGCCAGCTTGGCGGCGTGCTTCTTGGCGGCGGCGATGGCTTCGTCTTCGCTGATCACCTTGCCCAGCACCTTGCGGGGCGGGAAGACCTTGATGGTCGAGTTGACCGAGAAGACGTCGCCCTGGTCGTTCATGTGAACGCCGACGCTGCCGTTGCGAACGCGCAGCTTGCGACCGCACTTGAGGGTGATGTACTGCTTGAAGTCGACGCGATGACCCCAGCCGAACTTCTCGCTGGCGCCGTTGTCGAGTTCGATGCCCTCGAGGTCGAGCGCTTCGTGGAAGGAGCTGGTGCCGAGCATGGCCACAGCGTGGGCGCGGGCGTCACCCTGGAAGGTGGAGCCGCTGAAGATGGACTGCTTGGGGGCAGTCAGGTGACGAACGTGGCCGGTGCGGTCGTACTCCAGTTCCAGATCGGGAACGGTGGCGACCAGGCGGTTGATGGCCTTGCCGAGAGCGCCGGAGGGAAGCCGCGAGACGATCTTGCTGCGCTTCGCCGGGGTCGGGCCGAACACGTGATGCAGCTTGTTTTCGATGATTTTCATAGCGATACCTCGTGATTGTTAGGAACCGTTTCGACACAGGCATTTCCTGGTCGCGCGGTTCGGTTTCAGGTTGAGAAAAAAAGCAGGACCAGTCGTCCATGAGGTCTTTCTGACCTTGACTGAACCGCGCTGCACGATTTCTTTCTTTGAGCTTGCTTGAAAGGCTCTTTCGAACTTCGGTCAAGCGGCTATTCTCGAAAGACGACACGCAACCACCAGCGATGAATCCTCTGGAAGAGATTGATTGGCGTCATGACGAGATAGTTTGGTCTTGGTTTGATTAAGCTCTTGAAGAAGAAATTGAAACAGTATGTCTAACGTAGATATAAGTCTCGCCCGGACTCAATAGTAGAAAGAAAGGCAAAACTGAGTTTTAACTAATACACTTCGCGCAGGCGCGTGCATCTATGTTTACAGACTTCATCAAGCTCAAGGCTTTTGTCGTTGATATTGGAGTTGCTTTCCGCGGTTTTGAGCCACAGGCCTGTTGTGACGCCTTTCTTGATTAATCGGTTAGCTTCGCTAGCCTGTTTTGTGAGGTTGCTTAGCTTGCGCTAATCTGTCGGGTCGGGCTTGATTCACTGTCTCGAAATGGGCAACTGGACAGGTTATTGCTAGATGTGATAGCTGCTTAATCTGACTGGGGTGGGGAAAATACAGTGCATGTTAGCGCTAGCTAACTTATTGAGTAGAGCATCTAATGGTCACTGGAGCGTCTATTTATCTCTTTTTCGGGGTATTTTAAGTTCCCTTAAACAACGCCTGCGCGCGTGTATTGTCTTTATTAATTCTGAAAGCAGCTGAATAAACCCTTGCATCTCTTGATAACTTTCCTCTAAGTTGCGGGTATCTATATCAACTCGCAACCCAAAAGGTTTTTCAGCTAAGCGCTATTCATCAATCAGTCTGATTCTCACTCATCTAACGCAACTTGCCTCTGCAAGCTGGTCGGATCGTGTCGTGGGAGTCTTCGGCTGGATGATGGAAGTGCCTCTCCGGAGCTGCTGCGTTGTTGATATGGGTCGCTTGTAACATTCCGGAGAAGGAAAAGGAGCTTTCTATATCATGAAAATCATCGGTACCGCTGCCTGTCCTGCCTGTGCCATCGCCGGTCATGACGGTGACTCTTGCCGCGCCAACCTCCTCGACAACCAGCACGTCGCCTGCTACTCCTGTGGCAGCATCACGGCTGTTCCGTCGCAGAAGGACCGCCAGGTCTTCGCCGCCAAGCCCGCAGCCATCAAGAGCATCATCGCCAACCTGATTCGCTCGCGCGAAGCCGACGCCCCCGGGCTGAAGCTCTCCTGCGAACGTGACGGCATCGGTGAGATCTCCGCTGACCGCGCTGCTGCCGCCGTCGCCCAGGGCTCTGTCGACGCCTTGTTCGAGGCCGACTCCATCGTCACCATGGTCTTCGCCAGCGAGGACCCGACGGCTCGCCTCGAGCTGCGCTACAACAAGAACGCCATCGACTCCGTGTCGGCGACTGCTTTCGGCATCCTGCTCAAGGGCGGCTATCCGCTCAGCCAGGAGGCCGAGAAGGTCGCGCCGTCCACGCAGTTCGACCAGCATCTGCGCAGCCGCCGCTGCCCGCCCGACCTGGCTGCTGCCTGTGGTCGGCTGCTCCTGTCCGGCTTCACCATCAAGCACAGCAACCTGAACGACAGGCTCTGCCGTGTTCTGCTTTCCTTCGTCGACCCCGCCAGTGGCGGTCAGTCGGTGGAAGTGACGGCGGAGGTCACCTACTGCCTGTAGGCGACAGCCGCATCTCGGGGTGAAAGAGCACGGGTCTCACCGTGAGACTCGTGTTTCCAACATCCTTGCCTCCAACCGGAATCTACTCCAACACCGGAGTCTCCGTAATGGATATCCAAAGTATCAATCCAGTCTGTAACCCTCGGGTCCAGCGCATGTTCTGGCGTGCGAACTGCCCGACAACCGCATATGGAAGGAGCTCACCATGACTCCATCAAATGGTATTGCTATCAAACCCTGGTCGACCTCGGAAGCACCGAAGGTCATCTGGTGGGACCTCTGGGGGACAATCGCTCGTTCGGACAACCGCGAGCCGATTCTGCACCTCCAGCGCATCCTCAAGCTGCATACGGACACAATCGACCTGCGCAACATCAAGTCGGTTGACCCGGACTTCTTGAAAGTCTGTCTGACCACCAATATCCCGCATCCGAACCGCAAGGGTGAACAAGACCCTGTCGGCTTCCTGCGCGCGGTGGCTCGTCCGTTCAACCTCTCGGTTGAGCCTGAAATGGTGCCCGAATTCAGTGAAGTGACGCACAAGGAATCGCAGTGCGTACTTCTCTTCGTGGACTCCCGCAAGGTCCTCAAGAAGCTGAAGGCGGCTGGTTTCAACCATGGACTCATCTCCAATCTCTGGGGATTCCCGGTCAAAGCGCTCTTCGACGAAGAGAGCCTTGGCAAGTTCATTCCTGAAGAACTGCGGGTGTACAGCTTCGAAGAAGGCTACGCAAAGCCCGACATCAGGCTGTTCCGGCGCGCATGCGAACGCGCTGGCGTCAAGCCGGAGGATTGCCTGATGATCGGCGATCACCTGGAAAACGACATCCTGCCTGCCCGCGAGCTTGGCATGCGCACGGTCCTCATCGACCGCGAGCATGTCTACAGCCCGGAAGAAGTACCGGCGGACACGCTCCACATCGACAAGATGGAGACGCTGCTGGACTACCTGCCCGTGGACCCCAACGTCTAAGCAGGTTGCTTCATTCCCCTGTTGGAAGTCTGACGGATCGTTCGCCGAGCGCGACGTCTGGTCTGGACACGGTGACCGCACCCTGCGGTTGCTGACTTCCGCTCTGTCCTAACTACTGGGCCGACAAGCATCGGCCCTCAAACACAGAGGTGTAATCATGGATACCGTTATCTCTGATAAGGCTGCCCGTACCGGTTTCGGATTCCTCCCGACCGAACAGCTGCGGCGTTATGCCGGTGACCACTCGGTGGTGCCGGCGTTCCACAAGGCTGACGCGTCGCACTTCATCGTGCAGGAGTTCCACCACTACGGCATGCTCACGGCCACCACCCGGCCGGACTTCACTCCGGAACAGATGGAGAAGTTCACCGGGCGGTACGTGGCGTTCACGCTCGTCAAGTGCCGGCTCACTTCTTCGGCTGCCGCCCGCAAGGTGGCGAACGACCTGAAGATTCCGGCCAACAAGATCACCATGGCAGGCAACAAGGACCGCACGGCCCGCACTGCCCAGATGGTGGTCATCTCCGACCCGACGGTGGACATCGACGCGGTGCGTCGTCACGCCACCCCGGACGAGCGCATGCTCCGTGAGCACGGCTACTTCATCAAGGACGTCCGTCGGCACGACCGGGTGCTCAGGAAGGGGTTCCTGGAAGGGAACAGCTTCACGCTCCAGGTCGGACTGCCGGGCATGAAGAAGGCGGCGATCGACGAATACCTGTCGCCGCGTCTCAAGTCCATCACCTATGTACAGAACGACCAAGAGACCGTGGTGATGCCCAACTTCTTCGGGCGTCAGCGTCTCGGTCGTCGGCAGAACCTGCTCGGCGTCGGTCTCGACTTCATCACCATGGGGTCGGAAGCCGGCGTCAAGCGCTTCTGCTGCGAACTGGTCGAGGAGAATGACCATCCCCTCGCCAACGAGCTGCGGCGCAAGCTGTCGGCGCTCTGGGCTCAGGCGGAAGAAACCGCCCGCGCCAAGGGTCAGTCGGTGGCCGAGCAGAGCTGGGACTTCATCGAGATGCAGCGCATCTTGGAAGAGCCTCAGCCGAGCTACCGCGGCAACCGTTCCTTCCGTCGTCCGGCTTACGAGCCGGCGAACATGTTCATCGAGCACAAGCTGATCTCGAAGATCATCGAGACCCGCAACATCGAGAAGGCGTTCCTCGAGATGCGGGATGATGTCAGCCTGTGGGTCGGCGCGTACCAGGCATTCTGGTTCAACCAGGTGCTGGCGCGTGTTCTCGATGGGCAGATTCCGCTTTCCGCCTTGGAAGTGGACCGTCGCACCGGCGAACCCGTCATCCCGCTCTACTTCGCGGGGGACGAAGCCAGTGTGAAGTGGTACGAGCGCTGGATGCCCGAAGCCATCCCGTCCAAGATCGATCCGGTGGTGCGCAGGCACTTCCTGACGAACCAGGACGGAAGCCCGGGTCCGCGCCGTCCGTCGCACGTGCGCGTGGGCGAACTGAAGACGTTGGCCCGCGACGAATCCATCCAGCTCACCTTCGCTCTGCGTCGGGGAGCCTACGCGACCACCTTCCTGTCGCTGCTGTTCAACCTGGACGGCAAGGACTGGGAAGTGCTGGACAAGTAATCGGATGAGTGGCCGGCAAAGTCTGTCGGCTCGCACATAGTCATCAACTCAACATACGTTTCGGAGGTTCTACAATGAACACGAACAGCTGTTACGCGGGACACCAGGGCAATGCGCCGGTGATTCCGTCCCTGCTGGCGAGCTCGCTGCTCACCGGCGCCGTCGTCGACGACCGTGAGGTCGCGGACACGCGGCGTCAGGTGGTCGGCGGCTGGCGGCAGGAAGGTTCGTGCGGTGGCCCGTGCACCCGCAACGAACTGCTCAAGAAGGCGTTCGGCGACGAGGGCTGATAGCCCTTTGCCCGACGGAAGGGGGAGGCGGCATGGCTCAGCGAGCGGTGTCGTTCTCCCCCTTTGAGGACTAGTTCAACAAGGCTGCGGCGCCGATTCGATGAGGGAAGCAATTCCTGATTCGAACGGCGCTTGCAGCATTTTTTTTCTTTTCATACCTGGGTACATGACGCAGGAAATTTGAAAAGGTGGACAGATTCTGTTATTTTTCGTTTTCAGTGGGCATACTATATTGTAGAGTGTACTCCCCCAAAAATGGAGGGAATTATGTTTCTAC